>BNJS01002895.1_pt1 | contig 290102 bp, 337 predicted proteins | sample 8540461 | NCBI WGS metagenome assembly BNJS01 (sample SAMD00202454, study PRJDB9452) | human saliva metagenome | isolation source: human saliva | place: Japan
AAAAAAATCATGCCATCAAGAACGTCGCCAAGAAATACGGCAGGAACAAGAGCGAGCTCTATGCGGTTTATCATGAACTAAGAGAAAGTTGAAATCTTTAAAAGATTTGTTTTAATAATGGTCCCTGCTATCAAATTTCAGTCCATTGTTGATGATTATCGTACTTTGAGGTTTTTATGCAATTACAGTTTAACTTAGCTTTGATTAAAAATTATAAAAGCAACAGTCAAAAGGCTCGTGTTTTGACAGAAGATTGGGTTGCTCGTCATAGCTATTGCCCAAATTGTGGTAAAACCCCTTTGAAACACTTTGAAAATAATCGCCCTGTTGCAGACTTCTTTTTGCCAGAGTTGTTCAGAAGAATTTGAACTAAAAAGTAAGAAGGGAACTTTTTCTTCTATTATCAATGACGGTGCTTATGCAACTATGGTCGAGAGAGTACAAGCAGAGAATAATCCAAACTTTTTCTTTTTGACCTATTCGGAAACTTATGAAGTTCAAAATTTTATAGTCCTTCCCAAGCAATTTATAACAGTTGACACTATAATTAAGAGGAAGCCACTTGGTCCGACTGCAAGACGAGCGGGTTGGGTAGGCTGCAATATCGATTTGTCACAAGTGTCATCAAAGGGGAGAATATTTCTAGTAAAAAATGGTCAGATTAGAGAGCCTGAACTAGTACATAAAGAATTTAGAGAGACCTTATTTCTTAGAAAGCAATCTTTTGCTACTAGGGGATGGTTGCTGGAAATTCTCAAATGCTTGGATAAAATCAAGGAGAGAGAGTTTACGCTTGAAGATATGTATTCTTTTGAGGATAGTTTAAAACTCATTTTCCCTAACAACCATCATATTAAGGACAAGATTCGTCAACAATTGCAATTGCTAAGAGATAAAGGGATGATAGAATTTATTGGAAGAGGAAGATATAGGAAGTTATGAAAATTGATTAAACACTTTCTATAGAAATTAAATCTGTAATTTTTCTACGTCTTCAGACTTAGTAATCCTGACCTAAACTCAGGATTTTTTTGTTATCTGGATTAGATAGTTGGTTTTGCTTATCTATATTTCAACAACGTTCGGGAATTACCGAAAAAAGAGCTGATTTTCTGAAATAAAATAGATATTTTCTAAACTTTGTGATATGATATACAAAATAAATTTTGGAGGTAGGATATGACGATTTACAATTTTTTTCTGCTGGACCGGCAGTATTGCCTAAGGAAGTCTTGAAAAAAGCTCAGGCTGAGTTTTTAGACTATGCCCAAAGTGGCATGAGTGTGATGGAGCTGTCCCACCGATCCAAGGAATTTGACGATATTATCAAAGAGGCTGAGAGCTTGCTGCGTGAGCTCATGGATATTCCGGATAATTACCGCGTGCTCTTCCTACAGGGTGGAGCTTCTACCCAGTTTAGTATGATTCCTCTTAATCTAGCCCAAGGCGGCAAGGCCTACTACCTAGTGGCTGGATCTTGGGGAAAGAAAGCTTACACTGAAGCAGTCAAACTGTCTAAGTTCATTCCGTTTGAGCCTATTCTTTTGGCTTCGTCAGAGGATTTAAATTACACAGAAATTCCTTCTTTTGATGAAAAGGAGATTGATCCGCAGGCGGCTTATGTGCATCTGACAACCAATAATACTATCGAAGGAACGGCTATCTATGATCTGCCTGCAACAAATGGCGTACCGATTGTGGCGGACATGTCTTCTAATATCCTTGCTGCTCAGTACCGAGTAGAGGATTTTGGTTTGATTTATGCTGGGGCTCAGAAGAATATCGGACCTGCCGGTGTGACAGTTGTCATCATCCGAGAAGACTTGCTGGATGATGAGCCAGTTCTATCTAGTATGTTAGATTACCGCATTCAGGCAGACAATGGCTCTCTTTACAATACACCACCGACTTTTGCCATCTATATTGCCAAGCTGGTCTTTGAGTGGGTCAAGGAGCTGGGTGGCGTAGCAGAAATGGAAAGCTCAACCGTGAAAAATCAGACCTTTTGTACGACTTCATTGAGCAGTCAGACTTTTACCACAGTCCAGTCCGTTATAAGGAGCAACGCTCAGTCGCCAATATTCCCTTTGTATCACCAACTCCAGAGCTGGATGCCAAGTTTAACAAAGAGGCCGCAGTAGCAGGATTCAAGAATATCAAGGGGCATCGCAGCGTAGGCGGCATGAGAGCTAGTCTCTACAATGCCTTTCCGCTCCAAGGTGTCAAGGACTTGATTGCCTTTATGCAGAAATTTGAAGAAGAAAATTCTTAAGGGAGGGAATCTATGGTCTTTAGTATCAAAACCTTTAACAATATCAATCAAATCGGGCTCAAGGAGCTGGGCAATGCTTTTCAGATTGACGGAGATAAGTCTGACAATCCAGATGCTTATATCCTGCGCAGTCAAAACCTGCATGGACAGGAATTTCCGAGCAAGCTCAAAGCCATTGCGCGGTCAGGTGCAGGAACCAATAATATTCCGGTCGAACAGGCAACAGCTCAGGGGATTGTAGTCTTCAATACGCCAGGAGCTAATGCCAATGCGGTGAAAGAAGCGGTCTTAGCTTCCATTCTCCTGTCTGCCCGTGACTATATCGCAGCTAACAGCTGGGCTAATGGTCTTTCTGGTGATGATGTTCCTAAGCAAGTGGAAGCTGGTAAGAAGCAGTTTGCTGGGACAGAGATTTCAGAGAAGACTTTGGGAGTCATTGGGCTGGGAGCTATCGGCGGCCGTATTGCCAACGATGCCTATCGTCTGGGGATGAACGTCCTGGGCTATGACCCTTATGTCTCCATTGAAACGGCTTGGAATATCTCTAGCCATGTCAAGCGGGTAGCAGACGTTAAGGAAATCTTTGAGAAGAGTGATTATATTACTATCCACGTGCCCCTGACTGAGGATACAGCGCTACTTTTGATCAGGCTGCTTTTTGGTCTTATGCAAAAGGGAACAACCCTCATCAACTTTGCTCGTGGCGAGCTGGTGGACAATGCTGCCCTCTTTGAAGCCATAGAAGCTGGTGTAGTCAAGCGCTATATCACAGACTTTGGTGTAGAAGAGCTGCTCCGTCATCCACAGATTACTGTCTTTCCGCATTTGGGTGGCTCGACAGAGGAAGCTGAGCTCAACTGTGCCATTATGGCTGGGAAAACCATTCGACGCTTCATGGAAACGGGCGAGATTATCAACTCAGTGAATTTTCCTAATGTCCGTCAGGCACTCTCAGCGCCTTATCGGATTACCCTGATTAACAAAAATGTACCGAATATTGTGGCTCGGATTTCAACAGCGGTCAGTGATTTGAATATCAATATCGATAATATCATCAATCGTTCCAAGGGTGATTATGCTTATACTTTGCTGGATCTGGATGAGTCGGATGAAAGCAAGATTCAGGAGCTAGTTGATAAATTTGAGAATAGCGACAATATTGTGCGCGTGCGTTTAATTAAAAAATAATCGAAAAATAGAGGTGTTTCTTTATGGAATGCGTCTGTACAGCCGATGAGCCTTTCGCTTGTCGGCTTTTTCTAATGAGTCTCGGCTTGACAAGAAGGAGCTAGCTGGGCTATCATAGGGACGGAGGAAAAACAATGTTACAATTTATCGAATACCCCAAATGCTCTACCTGCCGCAAGGCCAAGGCCGAGCTCCTTCAATTAGGAGTGGACTTTGAAGCGGTGGATATTGTCCAAAATACACCTAGCCGGGACCAGCTCCTAGACTGGATCCAGAACTCGGACTTTGAGCTCAAGGCTTTTTTCAATACTAGCGGTCTCAAATACCGTGAGCTAGGGCTCAAAGAAAAAGTTCCACATTTGTCTGCTCAGGAAGCTGCAGATTTACTTGCTACGGACGGCATGTTGATTAAACGACCGCTTCTGGTTCGAGATAACCAAATCTTGCAGATTGGCTACCGAAAGGCGTATGAAGAGTTAGGTTTGTAAAGTATTAAGAACAGCTGCATTCTCAATCATGATTTTTGGATGCTTCTTCTTTTCATGATATAATAAATCTATCTCAATCTTAGAAAGAAGAATCATGGTTTTATCAAAAAAGCGGGCTCGTCATGTCATTGAAGAGATTATTGCTCTTTTCCCTGACGCTAAGCCCAGTCTGGATTTTCGCAATCACTTTGAGCTTTTGGTAGCGGTCATGCTGTCGGCTCAGACGACAGATGCTGCGGTCAATAAGGCAACGCCGGCTTTATTTGAAGCCTATCCAAGTCCTCAAGACATGGCTGCGGCTGGTGAAGCAGACATTGCTAAATACATCTCCCGCCTAGGGCTCTATCGCAACAAGGCCAAGTTTTTGAAGAAATGCGCCCAGCAGCTTTTGGACGATTTTGATGGCCAAGTCCCGCAAACACGGGCAGAATTGGAAAGTCTAGCTGGTGTTGGTCGCAAGACGGCCAATGTAGTCATGAGTGTGGGCTTTGGTATTCCAGCCTTTGCTGTTGATACTCATGTGGAGCGCATTTGCAAGCACCATGATATCGTTAAAAAGTCGGCAACGCCACTGGAAGTAGAAAAGCGAGTTATGGATGTCCTTCCACCTGAACGTTGGCTGCCAGCCCATCAGGCCATGATTTACTTTGGCCGAGCTATCTGCCATCCTAAAAATCCCGAGTGCGATCACTATCCGCAACTCTATAACTTTAAAGACATTTAAAAAGCGAGGTCTGATGACTTCGCTTTTATTTGATAGGGAAGAAAGTAAGTAAGAGCCAAGAAATCAGCAGAGCAATAGCGCCAATTCCAAGGCTAAATAGAACAGGAAGGATGATTCTTTGGTAGGGAACTTTACCTCTTTCTTCCGCTTCTTCAATCTCACTTAGGCTGCGTCCTTGATCATAGGCGACAATCTGGCGAAAGGTACGAAGATTATGCTGTTTCTTGAATTTCTCAATGCGTAGGGCATAGAACATAGTGATAGAAAAAATCAAGCAACTAATAGCGATACCAAACCAATCCAAATAAAGAATGAGTGGAATCATTATTATAGGACTGCCAATTAGTAAAATGGTAAAAACAGCTCCATCTTTTTGATAGCGCATAAATTCTTGGTCGTGAATAATTTGTTTCATGGTTTCCAAATCTCCTTTTACTAGTTTGTCCAATGACACTTCAAAGACCTTGCTCAGTAAGAGCAGGTTTTGAATATCAGGGTAGGTTGCGCCGCGTTCCCAGTTGGAAATGGATTGACGGCTAACAAAGATTATTTCAGCTAAATCGTCTTGAGATAAATTGTTCTCTTTACGATAGTGCTGGATTTGTTTTCCGACTTGCATAAGATTTCCTCACTTTCTGATTTCATTCTACTCAATTATACAAAAAATGACTATCAAAATTCTTTGACATGTTGATTTCATGGGATTTAGCAAAGGTTTTTTTGCCACTGGGTTTACAGATCTGTCAATTCATGTTTTCCTACTTAAAAAAAGAGGCTATCATGAACCGCACCCCAAAAGTTAGACAGAAAAAATCTAACTTTTGGGGTGTTTTTAAATGAAATTAACTTATGAGGATAAAGTTCGAATCTATGAACTAAGAAAACAAGGAATCAGCTTAAAGCGACTTTCAGAAAAATATGGGATGAACCTTTCAAATCTTGACTACTTAATTCGATTGATTGATTGCTACGGAATAGATAGTGTCAAAAAAGGGAAAAACCGTTATTACTCTCCTGAATTAAAACAAGAAATCATCAATAAGGTTTTGATTGAAGGTCGTTCGCAACTAAGCGTATCTCTGGATTATGCTCTTCCAAGTAGTGGATTACTTCCAAATTGGCTGGCACAATACAAGAAAAACGGGTATACTATTGTTGAGAAAACAAGAGGGAGACCAGTTAAAATGGGACGTAAACGGAAGAAAACTTGGGAAGAAATGACAGAATTAGAGCGACTTCAAGAGGAGAATGAGCGTCTACGTACTGAGGTGGCCTACCTAAAAAAGTTAAAAGAGCTAGAAGACAGGGACGAAGCCTTACAGCGAGAAAGGCAGAGACAGTTAGAGAAATGGTTTCAGGAGGATTTCGATTAGATTTACTTCTTGAAACGGCACATTTAGCTCGCTCAACTTACTACTATCACTTAAAACAGCTAGATCAACCAGATAAGAATCAAGAACTTAAAGCTGAAATTCAGGCCATTTATAGTGAGCATAAAGGAAATTATGGCTATCGGAGAGTTACTCTTGAATTAAGAAATCATGGCTTCGTGGTGAATCATAAGAAGGTCCAACGGCTGATGAAAGTCCTTGGTTTAACGGCTCGAATTCGTCGAAAACGGAAGTATTCTTCCTACCAAGGAGAGATTGGCAAGAAAGCAGAGAATCTCATTCAACGCCAGTTTGAAGCAGCCAAGCCAATGGAAAAGTGCTATACGGATGTGACAGAGTTTGCCATTCCAGCAAGCAGGCAGAAACTCTATTTATCCCCTGTTCTGGATGGATATAACAGTGAAATCATCGCTTATCATCTTTCTACTTCACCAAATTTAGAACAAGTGAAGACCATGTTGGAACAGGCATTCACAGAGAAACACTACGAGAATACGATTCTCCATAGCGATCAAGGCTGGCAATACCAACATGATTCTTATCATCGGTTTCTAGAGAATAAGGGAATTCAGCCATCCATGTCACGCAAGGGTAACAGCCCAGACAACGGCATGATGGAGTCCTTCTTTGGCATTCTTAAGTCTGAGATGTTTTACGGTTATGAGAAGAACTTTAGGTCTTTAGAAGACCTTGAGCAAGCTATTGTAGACTACATTGATTACTACAATAACAAACGAATCAAAGTCAAACTAAAAGGACTTAGTCCTGTGCAATACAGAACTAAATCCTTTCAATAATTAATTGTCTAACTTTTTGGGGTCAGTACATCAGCCTCCTTTTTATTATTCACTAAATCTTAAAAAATAACCATCTGGATCCAAAATCGCAAATTCATGAGGGTAAATAAAGCTATCTCCTACTCGAAATTCTCTTTTTGTAAGGGGACGATGGATGGGATAGTCAGCTTCCAGCAGTTTTTGGTGGAGCTGAGGGACATCCTCAATACCAAAAGAAATATTGACACCGCGCCCGAAAGGATAGGTCAGCTGAGCTAATTCTTCTGCGCTACCTTCTTCTAGCATAAGTTGGCAGTCTTCAAGCGAGAGGAAGAGAAATTTCTCCTCTGGACGCTCGTATTCGACAGAGAATCCTAGCAGGTCGCAGTAGAAGTGGCGTGATTTTTTGATGTCAGATACTACAAATTCAGGAATGACAGCTTGATAGTCCATTCGTTTTCTCCTTAGAGTTCAATCTCCATGACAATGGGTGTGTGATCTTGGCGCGCACCGGAGTCAATCATATCAGACTTGGTCACCTTGTCAGCCACTCGGTTGCTGGTCAGCCAGTAGTCGATTCTCCAGCCTGTGTTGTTGATTTTAGAAGTCTTGCTGCGCTGCGCCCACCAGGTGTATTGGTTAGGGATATCGCCGTGCAAGTGGCGGAAGGTATCGGTAAATCCTTTAGCTAGCAGGTTGGTGAAGCCAGCGCGCTCTTCGTCCGTAAAGCCTGGTGAACGGCGGTTGCTGGCTGGATTGGCCAAGTCGATTTCCTTGTGGGCCACATTGTAGTCGCCAGTAGCAAGGACTGGTTTTTGTCCATCTAGTGTTGCCAAGTATTCAGCGTATTTGGCATCCCAGACTTGACGGTCATCCAAGCGTTTGAGGCCATCGCCAGCATTAGGCGTATAAACTTGAGTGACGAAGAAGCTGTCAAACTCCAGTGTAATAATGCGACCTTCGACATCCATGGTTGACGGAGCACCGATTTCTGGGAAGGTTACGGTTGGCGTCAGTTCTTTTTTGTAGAGAAACATGGTTCCTGCATAGCCCTTGCGGGCCGGCTCTTGGGAAGAGCGCCAAGTGTTTTCATAGTCTGGGAAAAGATTTGTCAAAATTTCCAAGTGTTTTTTTGTCGGGCCAGACGCAGACAGTTTTGTTTCCTGAATGGCGATAATATCTGCATTTTCAGCTTGCAAGGTTTGAAGGACTGCTTGAGAGAGCTGAGCGCGGGCAGAATCGCTGGTCAATGCAGCGTTGAGAGAGTCAATGTTCCAAGAAATGAGTTTCATAAAATTTCCTTTTCTAGTAAAATTTACTGAGTTTATTATAACAAAATTTAGAACTGATTTATAGCAAAAGTGATTGTAAGAATGCTTGAAAAAGATGAAAAATTTTTCTATAATGTTTCTAGAAAAATAGAGGGGCGAAACCATGAAATTCTATTCTTATGATTATGTTTTGAGTCAAATCAGCCAACAAAACTGGGTGACAGTTGCGCTTTCTGCCTTGCTGCTGCTTGTGACAGGATTTTTTGCTTTTAAGGCCTACCGCAATAAGCGTGATTCAAAATTTCGGGAACTAGCCATCATCTCTGTTTTGGCCTTGGTGGCTATGGTCTTGATTGGCATTAGCAATTTTCAGACTGACCAAGACTCTAACAACCAGTTTCAAACCTCGCTGCATTTTATTGAGGTCATTTCAGAAGACTTGGGTGTGGATAAGTCGGAAGTTTATGTCAATACTTCAGCCGCAACTGATGGAGCGATTTTAAAGGTCGGAAAGAACTTTTATCGGGCTATGAGCGGAAGTGAGCCGGATAAATATTTGCTTGAAAAAATTGACTTGCATAAGACGACAGATATCGAAATAGTGGAGGTTGAAAAATGACATTGAATTTTCTTGAAATCCTAATTAAGCTAGCACTGGGACTTTTCTCACTGGTTTTTGTTATCAATGTGACCGGAAAAGGCAATCTGGCACCCAATTCAGCAATCGATCAGATTCAAAACTATGTCCTTGGTGGCATTATCGGTGGGGTGATTTATAATAGCTCCATTAACATTCTTCAGTATGCAGTCATTCTTATCATGTGGACCATCTTGGTCTTGACCCTAAAGTGGCTCAATAACAATGTCCGTGCAGTTAAGCATTTGATTGATGGCAAGCCGACAACGTTGATTCAGCATGGGAAATTGAGTCCCGAAGCCTGCCGTTCTGTTGGTCTTTCAGCAGCTGATGTAGCTTTGAAGCTGCGCAGCCAAGGCATTTTCCAGCTCAAGCAGGTCAAACGGGCGGTTATAGAACAAAACGGCCAGCTGATTATTGTACAGGCTGGTGAAGAGAATCCTAAATATCCCCTTATTACAGATGGTGTTGTCCAAATTGATATTCTAGAGTCTATTGATAAAACAGAAGAGTGGTTGGTGGAGAGACTGGCTAAAGACGGTTACACTGATATTTCTAATATCTTCATCGCAGAATATGAAAGCGGCAACTTGAATGTTGTGACTTATTGAGAAAAATCTTGCAAAGAGAAAGCCATTCCAGAAGCGGAATGGCTTTTGCTTTATTCAAATGGACTTTGCTCGTTTTCAGGTGATGCAAAGTTTTGTTGAGGATTAGGCTGATTTTGATAGGGGTTCTGATCAAATTGCTGCCCTTGATAATTTTGCTGATTTTGATAAGAATTTTTGGCCAAATTGTTGTTCTTGGTAATTCTGATTATTATAATAATTATTTATAACTGGTTCATATTTTGTAGGCTGGCAATAAAACACCAACAGAATTAAACGACCCACTAATGGGACTAAGTACAATAAGATAAGAGCCCAATGATAGCCACCATCCCGCAAGCGACGGACTTGAATAGCGAGAGAGGGAAGTATAGTCGCAATAAAATAGACCACCATTAGACCTGCTAAGGTGTTAGATAAGGCTCCTCCAGTCTCAGAGTTCAAAACTGTTTCAATCACAAGAGCAATGCAAAGTATTAGAATCATTACTAAAAAATGGCAGAGAATGGGCCACCAAAAATCTGGGCGAGTTGAGCGACCGGTGAAGTCTACATAGCCCTTCCAAAACTTTTTATATGCATCAATCATATTAAAATTCCTTTTATTATTTTTTATTTAGTGTACTATATTTGCCCTATGATTGCAAGTTTTCAGAAAATCCTATGTATTATACTAGGTATTTAATGTAATATTGCAAGATAAAAACCAACCCGTTTGGATTGGTCCTACCATTAGAAAGTGATGAAACTTGATTTTTTAGTATTCTGAGGGTTGACAGAGGAAGAAGAGTAGAATGAAATTACCAATAACTGGAATAAAAGACACAAAGATAAAAGCCCAATGGTAACCAGCATCTCTCAGACGGCGAATGGACAGAGATAGATTAGGAATGATAGTAAAGAAACCATAAATCTGAATTAGCGATAGAAGAGGAGCTGCATCCTCTCCAACCGTAAGTAAGAAAGTTATAGATAAGATAGTTATTAACATATTGGCAAATATAGCCCACCAATAATCTGGGCGATCAGACCGGCCTGCGAAGTCAAAAGCTCTCCGCCAAAAATCAAGATATGCATAAATCATAATAATCTCCTAAATAATTTATTTATCTTATTATATTATAAATCACTAAATATTGCAATTTAATTTTTTTGTTTTTAGGGGTACATTCCTCTGCACCCTCGCTGAGCAGATACATCTAAGTTGGCAATCCATTGTTTTATTTTTCAAATGGTGATAAAATAAAGTGTTGAAGTTTGCGGTTTATCTGCGTGATAAATGGCAATTTCCGAATAAAAAGAGGTCTCATTTGCCTCCTAAGGAGAAATCATGTCTGAAAAGAACTTTTATATTACAACCCCTATCTATTATCCGAGCGGTAAACTCCACATTGGTTCCGCCTATACAACTATTGCCTGTGATGTTCTGGCTCGCTACAAGCGTCTCATGGGCTATGATGTTTTCTATCTGACTGGTCTTGATGAGCATGGACAGAAGATTCAGGCCAAGGCGGAGGAGGCTGGCATTAGTCCTCAAGCTTATGTTGATGGTATGGCGGTTGGAGTCAAGGAACTCTGGAAACTGCTGGACATTTCTTACGATAAATTTATCCGGACGACCGATGACTACCATGAAAAGGTTGTGGCTGACGTCTTTGAACGTCTCTTAGCCCAAGATGATATTTACTTGGGTGAATATTCAGGCTGGTATTCGGTCTCTGATGAGGAATTCTTTACTGAAAGCCAGCTAGCAGAAGTCTTCCGTGATGAAAATGGAAAGGTAACCGGCGGAATTGCTCCATCTGGACATGAAGTGGAGTGGGTATCAGAAGAGTCTTACTTCCTCCGCCTTAGCAAGTACCAAGACCGCTTGGTAGAATTTTTCAAATCTACCCCTGACTTTATCACGCCGGACGGGCGTCTCAATGAAATGCTGAGAAACTTCATTGAGCCAGGTCTGGAAGACTTGGCCGTATCTCGGACAACCTTTACTTGGGGTGTGCCGGTGCCATCTAACCCTAAACACGTTATTTATGTCTGGATTGATGCTCTGCTCAACTATGCGACAGCCCTTGGCTACGGTCAAGATGATCATGCTAACTACGATAAATTCTGGAATGGAACAGTCTTCCACATGGTGGGCAAGGACATTCTGCGTTTCCACTCTATCTACTGGCCAATCCTGCTTATGATGCTGGATATTAAGCTGCCCGACCGCTTGATTGCCCACGGTTGGTTTGTCATGAAGGATGGTAAGATGTCCAAGTCTAAGGGTAATGTGGTCTATCCGGAAATGCTGGTAGAGCGTTATGGTTTGGATGCTCTGCGTTATTACCTCATGCGCAGTCTTCCGGTGGGATCTGATGGAACATTCACACCTGAGGACTATGTGGGTCGTATCAACTACGAGCTAGCTAATGATCTAGGGAACTTGCTCAACCGTACTGTTTCTATGATTAACAAGTACTTTGACGGTCAGGTGCCAGCCTATGAAGAAAATGTGACAGACTTTGACGGACCTCTGGATCAGGTAGCATCTGAATCAATCGCTGACTACTACAAACACATGGATGCAGTTGACTACCCACGTGCTCTGGAAGCAGTCTGGACGCTCATCTCCCGCACCAATAAATATATCGATGAAACAGCTCCTTGGGTTCTGGCAAAAGATGAAGCTAAGGTAAAAGAGTTGGCAGCAGTTATGAGCCACTTGACAGCGAGCCTTCGTGTTGTGGCACACATGATTGAGCCTTTCATGATGGAAACCAGCAAGGCTGTCCTTAGCCAACTTGGCTTGCCTCAAGCAACTTCGCTGGAAAACCTAGCAATTGACCAGCTCCCAGCAGGCCTGACAGTTGTAGAGAAAGGGACACCAATCTTCCCTCGTCTGGATATGGAAGAAGAAATTGCCTATATCAAGGAACAAATGGAAGGCAACAAACCTGAGGTTGAAAAAGAATGGAATCCAGAAGAAGTCGAGCTCAAACTTAACCGCAAAGAAATCAAGTTTGACGACTTCGATAAGGTGGAAATCCGTGTCGCAGAAGTCAAAGAGGTGTCTAAAGTTGAAGGCTCGGATAAGCTTCTTCAGTTCCGCTTGGATGCAGGAGACGGTGAGGATCGCCAAATCCTCTCTGGTATTGCTAAATACTATCCAAACGAGCAAGAACTGGTCGGTAAGAAAGTCCAAATCGTAGCTAATCTCAAACCACGTAAGATGATGAAAAAATATGTTAGCCAAGGGATGATTCTATCAGCCGAGCACGGCGACCAACTTACTCTCCTTACTGTGGACGAAAATGTCCCAAATGGAAGTTTGATTGGCTAGCAATCTTTGATTGGTGGATGAAGTCTTCAAAAAAAGTATCTTGACTTTATTCAATGACATTCCCCTAGCAGAATTCTGCTGGGGGATTTTTGCTATAATCATCACTTTGAAACCGCTTGACAAATTCTATAGATATTTATATAATTTTTATTTGAAAAAGTTTTTAGGAGTTATATTATGAAAATAGTAAAAATTGCATCACTTGTTTTTGTTGTTGCTTTTAATTGTCATTCTCTTTCCGCTGAATCCTTATTTAGCAGCTTTTCTAGCTATTATTAGCCTTGGAACAGCATTTTTGATTCGGAGGAAGTAGTATAATGAAAATAGTTAAGGATTTCATAAAAAAAATTTTGGGGGCTAAGGTTTACATATGGATTGTGGTAGCCGTTCTTGCTATCTTTTTTGTTGTTGCGAAAACTTATAATATCATTGGATTTTTCCAAGGTAAAAACACTTCAGATGAGCGAAGCCAAATCTATACGCAAATCACTCGCTTGGAGAAAGTCAACGAAAGTGTCTTTTTGGATGTAGGGATTCAAAAGGTTGAAACGATTGAGAAAGATAAGAAGATTCCTGGTACAAATATCAGTATTCCACTGTCTGTTAAGAAAGCTATTATTATTCTTAATTATACGGCTAAATTTGGAATTAAAGAAGGAATTAAGATTAAGAAAATTGCTGAACATGAGTACGAGCTAACTATACCTAAATATGAAGTCATAGGTGTAAAGATCTCAGATAATCCAAAAGATCAATACAAACTCTATGATATGAGCGGACAGCTATTGAGCGGTTCAACGGAAAATATTGATACTGGAGAGCATGTTGCTAAATCTCTTAGCAATAAGGAACAAGAAGGGTATATTAAACAGTATAAAAATCTTATTACGGAATCGGCAGAAGACTATTATACAAATATCGTGACTAGCATTGATCCAGAGGCAAAAGTAACCTTTAAAAATGTAAATCAATAGGAAACAAAATTTCTTTATAGTGATACAGTTTGGCATATAGTGAAATATATCGTACTATCAACTGGAGAAAGCACCTTGCACATCATTGCGAGGTGCTTTTTTATCTCCTATACCATATCGCAAACCCTCAATTTTGTTTAAAACAAACAAAAAATATGGAAAAACAGAAAAAAATGAGTTATAATAAACAAAAACTAGAGTGTAGAGAGGGAATAGTATGGGTAAAAATCAGAGACAGGACGAAATAGTTAAGCTGGTGGATCGAGCTGGGACAGTTACGGTTGCTGAGATTGTAGAGAGTATGAAGGTCTCAGACATGACGGTTCGGCGGGACTTGATTGAGCTGGAAAGTAAAGGGCTGCTGACTCGAGTTCATGGTGGGGCTAAAAGTAATCAGCACCTCAAGTACAGAGAAATTCCCCACGAAGAGAAGCTTTATCAGAATATTGAGGCCAAGCGTACGGTGGCGAAAAAGGCTGTGGAACTGATTGAAGATTGCGATACCATTTTCCTTGGGCCGGGGACTTCAGTGGAAGTGCTGGCTGAGGAAATCAGCAATCAGCATTTGCGTGTGATTACCAACTGCCTTCCGATCTTTCATGATCTTTTGAAGAAGAAGTCGGATACCTTCAAAGTCTTTCTACTTGGTGGGGAGATGCGGGAAGCGACTCAAGCCTTTGTCGGCGAGATGACCAATGCTATCATGGATAAGATGTACTTTACTAAGATGTTTTTCAGTGGCAATGGTATCAAAAACGGGCAGATTATGACCTCTTCTTTTGAAGAGGCCTATACTCAGAAGTTAGCTTTGGAGCGCTCGACAGAGACCTACCTACTGATTGATTCTTCTAAGATTGGCAAGGAAGATTTCACTTCTATCTGTCCTTTGGCTGATATTACAGCTGTTATCACAGACCAGATGTCTGAAAATGCTCAGGAAGAACTAGAAGTTTATACCAAGATTATTTCCTAGTTTATTTTTAAATGGATGAAAAAAATTATCAAAAAAAGCTCTTTTTAGGAGCTTTTTTTGTTTATTTTAATCATCTTTAAAAAAATATTTTGATTAAAAATAAACAAAAATCTGTTGACAAATAACTTTTTAAAGGAGTATAGTATGCTTATAGGAAACAGAAAGTGTTTTTTGTAAACAATATTCTGTGCAAAAAATCAAACAAAGGAGAATGATCATGGCAATTATTATTGGAGCAGATGCTGCTGGAAGCAAGCTGAAAGATGTGGTCAAGGATTTTCTCGTCGGAGAAAACTTTGAAGTGGTGGATGTGACGAAAGAAGGTCAGGATTTTGTTGATGTGACCCTTGCAGTTGCGGCTGAGGTGAATAAACAAGAGGAAAATCTTGGTATTGTCATTGACGCTTATGGTGCTGGTCCATTTATGGTAGCGACCAAAATCAAAGGCATGGTTGCGGCAGAAGTCTCAGATGAACGCTCTGCCTATATGACTCGTGGCCATAACAACTCTCGCATGATTACGATGGGAGCTGAAATCGTTGGTGAAGGTCTGGCTAAGAACATTGCCAAAGGCTTTGTCAATGGAAAATATGACGGCGGCCGCCACCAAATCCGGGTCGACATGCTTAACAAGATGTGCTAAGAAAAGGAGAAATCAAATGAAAATTGCAATTGGATGTGACCATATCGTTACCAATGAAAAAATGGCAGTCTCAGATTTTCTAAAATCAAAAGGCTATGAAGTTCTTGATTTTGGAACTTATGACCATACACGTACTCACTACCCAATCTTTGGTAAAAAAGTAGGGGAGGCAGTCGTTAGTGGACAAGCTGATCTTGGTGTTTGTATCTGTGGTACAGGTGTCGGTATCAACAACGCTGTAAATAAGGTGCCTGGTGTTCGTTCAGCTTTGGTACGTGACATGACTTCAGCTCTCTATGCTAAAGAAGAGCTCAACGCCAACGTTATCGGTTTTGGCGGAAAAATCACTGGTGAGCTCCTTATGTGTGACATCATTGAAGCTTTCATTCATGCGGAGTACAAGCCAACTGAAGAAAATAAAAAATTGATCGCAAAAATTGAGCACGTTGAGACTCACAATGCTCATCAAACAGATGCCAATTTCTTTACAGAATTTCTTGAAAAATGGGATCGTGGAGAGTACCACGACTAGTGAGGTAGCCAGATGATTCTTACAGTGACCATGAATCCTTCTATCGATATTTCCTATCCTTTAGAAGAATTGAAAATAGATACTGTTAATCGTGTTGCGGAAGTCAGTAAAACAGCGGGCGGCAAGGGTCTCAACGTAACCAGAGTCTTAGCGGAAATTGGAGACAATGTTGCTGCGACAGGACTGATTGGTGGGACTAATGGAGAGTTCTTATTACAAAACCTTCATCCTAATGTTAGACAATGCTTTTATAATATTTCGGGAGATACGAGAAATTGCATTGCTATCTTACACGAAGGTAAGCAAACAGAAATTCTAGAAGCCGGTCCGACTATTACAGCAGATGAGGCAAATGGTTTTTTACATCATTTTAAATCATTAATGGAATCAGCTGAGGTAGTTAGTATCTCGGGCAGTCTACCAACTGGTTTACCTGTTGAATATTATATTCAATTGGTTGAAATTGCTAATCAAACTGGCAATAAGGTGGTGCTGGATTGCTCTGGAGCAGCTCTGGAAGCTGTACTCAAATCAGATGTCAAACCAACTGCCATCAAACCTAATAACGAAGAACTTTCTCAGTTATTGGGCCGCGATGTTTCAAAAGATTTGGATGAGTTAAAAGCTGTCCTTTCAGAATCGCTATTTGAAGGAATCGAGTGGATTATCGTATCACTCGGTGCAGATGGAGTTTTTGCCAAACACTGGGATACTTTCTATAAAGTGGATATTCCTAAAATCCAAGTGGTCAATCCAGTTGGCTCTGGGGACTCAACTGTTGCAGGGATTTCTTCGGCTTTGAGTCATCAAGCGGATGATGTTTCTCTGCTCAAAAAGGCAAATGTTCTGGGCATGCTCAATGCCCAAGAAAAAATGACTGGACATGTCAATGTCTACAACTATGATAATTTATATAATCAAATCACAGTAAAAGAGGTATAAAGAATGGTATTAACAGAACAAAAACGCAAGTACATGGAAAAACTTTCTGATGAGAATGGCATCATTTCTGCTTTGGCATTTGACCAACGCGGTGCTTTGAAACGCCTCATGGCCCAACACCAGGAAGCAGAACCAACAGTAGCTCAAATGGAAGAACTGAAAGTTTTGGTCGCAGAAGAGCTGACTCCTTATGCTTCGTCTATGCTGCTGGATCCTGAGTATGGACTGCCTGCTACTAAGGCTTTGGACAAGAATGCTGGCTTGCTATTGGCCTATGAAAAGACAGGCTATGATACTTCAAGCACCAAGCGCCTGCCAGACTGTCTGGATGTTTGGTCTGCAAAACGCATCAAAGAACAAGGTGCGGATGCGGTGAAATTCCTTCTTTACTATGATGTAGACAGCTCTGAAGAACTCAACCAGCAAAAGCAGGCTTATATCGAGCGTGTGGGTTCTGAGTGTGTGGCAGAAGATATTCCTTTCTTCCTTGAAATCTTGGCTTACGATGAAAAGATTGCGGATGCTTCCAGCGCTGAGTATGCTAAAGTCAAGCCTCACAAGGTTATCGGTGCCATGAAGGTCTTCTCTGATCCACGTTTCAACATTGATGTCTTGAAAGTGGAAGTTCCAGTCAACGTTAAATACGTTGAAGGCTTTGGCGATGGTGAAGTAGTGCATACTAAAGAACAAGCTGCTGCCTTCTTCAAGGAACAAGATGAGGCGACTAACCTGCCATACATCTACTTGAGTGCTGGTGTATCAGCGAAACTCTTCCAAGAAACACTTGTATTCGCTCATGAGTCAGGTGCTAACTTCAACGGCGTTCTTTGCGGACGTGCGACTTGGGCTGGCAGTGTCAAAGACTACATTGAGCAAGGTGAAGAAGCAGCTCGCAAGTGGCTTCGTACAACAGGATTTGAAAATATTGATGAGCTCAACAAGGTTCTTCAAAAAACAGCTACCTCTTGGAAAGAAAGAGCCTAAAATTTGTTAAAAAATAAATAAAGTAAGGGTTTACATTCTGATACTGATATGCTATAATGAAATCAGAAATTGAATAGGGTGAGCGTTACTAAGTTGGATTAGGCGTGACCACAAATAAATTGAGGGAAGATATAGCCTCGGTTTGTTTGTGGTCTTTTTGTTTTGCCAGAACCCTAGAAAATGAAGAGGAGGAGATATGTATCGAATCATACATCCTATGAACAACAATGTTGCTCTAGCCAAACATGAAAATGGTGAAGAGGTTGTTCTGATTGGCAGTGGCATAGCTTTTAATAAAAAGAAGGGTGATATCGTTCTGGAAAGTAAGATTGAGAAAATCTTTCGACTAAGAACGGAAGAGTCTAAAGAAAACTTTGTGGCCTTGCTCAAAGATGTTCCACTGGACTTTATCACAGTGACCTATGATGTGATTGACACCCTTTCTAAGAAGTATGATTATCCTGTCCAGGAGTATATCTATGTCACGCTGACGGATCACATTTACTGTTCTTATCAGGCTCTGCAGCAGGGGCGGTACAAGGAGAGTGACCTGCCGGATGCTTCGGACAAATATCCTGTCCCTTATCAGATTGCTCAGGAAGCGGTCGCAATATACCGCGAGCGGCTCTTGGATAATTTCCCTAGCGACGAGGTTAATCGCATTGCCTATCACTTTATCAATGCCGAAGGGGAGACCAATCCTGAGGGGCAAAGTCACTTGGGCAGGAGAAAAGATATTCTGGCTGCTGTTGAGGCAGAGCTGAAGAAATGGCATTAAAAGAAGTGCAGAAAACAGCAACTTTTATGACCGTTTTATGATTCACCTGAACTATTTTTTAGACTATCTGGATCGAAGCCGTGATGACAATATTTCCCTGCTGGAAATGGAAAGTCAGATCCAGATGACCTACCCTCAAGCCTATCAGGTCGGAAGCGATATTTACCAAATCATTGCCCAGAAGACGGAAATTGATCTCTACCGCAGCGAACGGGTTTACCTGGTGCTGCATATCCAACGCCTTTTATAATAGAAAATAATAATAAAATTTTACATAAGAATACAAGGAGGATCTCTCATGAATAGAGAAGAAGTAACATTGCTCGGTTTTGAAATTGTGGCCTACGCTGGTGACGCTCGCTCCAAGCTCTTAGAAGCTTTGAAAGCTGCAGAGGCTGGGGATTTTGCTAAGGCAGATGCTTTGGTGGAAGAAGCCAATGGCTGTATCGCCGAAGCACACCATGCTCAGACCAGTCTCTTGACAAAAGAAGCTGCTGGTGAGGATCTGGCTTACAGTGTGACCATGATGCACGGCCAAGACCACCTCATGACTACCATCTTGCTAAAAGACATGATGCACCATTTGATTGAACTATACAAAAGAGGAGTAAAATAATGAACAAACTCATCGGACTTATTGAGAAAGGGAAGCCTTTCTTTGAGAAGATTTCTCGGAATATCTATCTCCGCGCTATTCGGGATGGCTTTATTGCTGGTATGCCAGTCATCCTCTTCTCATCTATCTTTATTTTGATTGCCTATGTGCCAAATGCTTGGGGTTTCCACTGGTCTAAGGATATTGAAACTTTCCTAATGACCCCTTATAGCTATTCGATGGGGATTTTGGCTTTCTTTGTGGGTGGAACCACTGCTAAGGCGCTGACAGATTCTGTCAACCGCGACCTGCCTGCTACAAACCAGATTAACTTCTTGTCTACTATGCTGGCTTCTATGGTCGGCTTCCTCCTCATGGCAGCTGAGCCTGCCAAGGAAGGTGGCTTCCTGACTGCCTTCATGGGAACGAAAGGTCTTTTGACAGCTTTCATCGCTGCCTTTGTGACCGTTAATGTCTACAAGGTTTGTGTGAAAAATAATGTCACCATTCGTATGCCAGAAGAGGTTCCACCAAATATCTCGCAAGTATTTAAAGACTTGATTCCATTTACTGTCTCAGTCGTTCTGCTCTACGGTTTGGAACTGCTTGTTAAAGCAAGTCTGGGAGTAACAGTTGCTGAATCCATTGGAACACTTCTCGCTCCGCTTTTCTCAGCGGCAGATGGCTATCTGGGAATCACTCTTATCTTTGGTGCTTACGCTTTCTTCTGGTTCGTGGGAATTCACGGTCCGTCTATCGTTGAGCCTGCCATTGCTGCCATTACTTATGCCAATATCGATGCTAACTTGGCTCTGGTTCAAGCTGGTCAGCATGCGGATAAGGTCATCACTTCTGGTACTCAAATGTTCATCGTTACCATGGGTGGTACTGGTGCGACCTTGATTGTTCCATTCCTCTTCATGTGGATCTGTAAGTCCGAGCGTAACCGTGCAATTGGACGTGCATCTGTTGTCCCAACTTTCTTTGGGGTAAATGAACCCATCCTCTTTGGTGCTCCAATCGTACTGAATCCGATTTTCTTTATTCCATTTATCTTTGCTCCTATCGCAAACGTATGGATTTTCAAATTCTTTGTTGATACTTTGAACATGAACTCCTTCTCAGCTAACCTTCCTTGGGTGACACCTGGACCTCTGGGAATTGTGCTGGGTACCAACTTCCAGCTTCTGTCCTTTGTTCTTGCAGCCCTCCTTGTCGTAGTAGATGTAATTATTTACTATCCATTTGTCAAGGTTTATGACGAACAAATCCTAGAAGAAGAACGTTCCGGCAAAGCTAACGATGCTCTTAAAGAAAAAGTAGCAGCTAACTTTAATACTGCTAAAGCAGACGCTATCCTTGAAAAAGCAGGAGTGGACGAAGAAGCTCCAGCGCAAAACAATATTAGCGAAGAAACCAATGTTCTGGTGCTCTGTGCAGGTGGTGGTACTAGCGGATTGCTGGCCAACGCTTTGAATAAAGCAGCAGCTGAATACAATGTTCCTGTCAAAGCAGCAGCAGGTGGCTACGGTGCTCACCGTGAAATGCTGCCTGAGTTTGACCTGGTTATCCTGGCCCCTCAAGTTGCTTCCAACTTTGAAGACATGAAGGCGGAAACAGATAAATTAGGTATCAAGCTGGCTAAGACTGAAGGCGGCCAATACATCAAACTAACCCGTGATGGCAAAGGAGCACTGGCCTTCGTTCAGGAGCAATTTAACAACTAATTTTTTAGTTCATTTGAGGTGAATCAAAGTTCAATTCCCCTGTTACTTACCTGTTTACTTACTTGTTTCACCTCAAAGGCTATTGAAAGGAAATAAGATGACAAAAAGCTTACCTAAAGATTTTATTTTCGGTGGTGCAACAGCGGCCTATCAAGCTGAGGGAGCAACCCACACAGATGGAAAAGGTCCTGTTGCCTGGGATAAATACCTAGAAGACAACTACTGGTACACGGCGGAGCCTGCCAGCGACTTTTACCACAAATACCCTGTGGATCTGAAATTGGCTGAAGAGTATGGTGTCAATGGGATTCGGATTTCCATTGCTTGGTCGCGGATTTTCCCGACAGGCTATGGCGAGGTCAATCCAAAAGGTGTGGAATTTTACCATAATCTTTTCGTAGAATGCCACAAGCGTCATGTAGAACCCTTTGTAACTCTTCACCACTTTGATACACCAGAGGTTCTTCATTCAAATGGCGATTTCCTCAATCGGGAAAATATTGAGCACTTTGTGGACTATGCGGCTTTCTGTTTTGAAGAATTTCCAGAAGTTCGCTATTGGACGACTTTCAATGAAATTGGTCCTATTGGTGATGGCCAGTACTTAGTAGGAAAATTCCCTCCAGGTATTCAGTATGACTTAGCCAAGGTTTTCCAATCTCATCACAACATGATGGTCTCTCATGCCCGTGCCGTTAAGCTCTATAAGGACAAGGGATACAAGGGTGAAATCGGTGTCGTTCATGCACTTCCTACAAAATATCCTTATGATCCAGAAAATCCAGCAGATGTCAGAGCGGCAGAGTTGGAAGATATTATTCATAACAAATTTATCCTAGATGCGACTTATCTGGGGCACTATTCAGATGTAACTCTGGCAGGAGTGAATCATATCCTTAAGGTCAATGGTGGTCAGCTGGATCTGCGAGATGAAGACTTTGCAGCTTTAGAAGCAGCTAAAGACCTCAATGACTTCCTTGGCATCAACTACTATATGAGTGATTGGATGCGCGACTTTGACGGTGAAACAGAAATTATCCATAACGGAAAAGGCGAAAAAGGAAGCTCCAAGTACCAGATTAAGGGTGTAGGGCGCAGAGAATCTCCAACCCATATTCCGAAAACTGATTGGGATTGGATTATCTATCCGCAAGGTCTTTATGATCAGATCATGCGGATTAAGAAAGATTATCCAAACTACAAGAAGATTTATATCACAGAAAATGGTCTGGGTTATAAAGATGAATTTGTGGACAATACAGTTTACGACGATGCTCGCATTGATTACGTCAAGCAGCATCTGGAAGTTTTATCCGATGCGATTGCGGACGGGGCTAATGTCAAGGGCTACTTTATCTGGTCTCTGATGGATGTCTTTTCTTGGTCTAACGGTTATGAAAAACGCTACGGCTTATTCTACGTTGACTTTGAAACGCAGGAACGCTATCCGAAGAAATCCGCTCACTGGTATAAGAAACTAGCTGAAACACAAATGATTGAATAGAAAGTAAAGCCGTTAGAGTTGAACTCTTTCGGCTTTTCGAAAAGAGGGAAGCCATGCTTGAAAAAACAAAGAGTTTACTAAAAGCAGTATCAGGTTCTCTATATAAAAAAGTTTAAATTATTAATTTTGAACGATGTTCTCAAGTACCTTGGATTAAAAAATGGAACTTATTCTTATTGGAGATTGGTTCGTATCAGAAGGTTTAGAATGGATTTGCCATTCTAAGTTGACTATTGATTGTTTTGAGTACATGTTTCTATGTTAAGTTGAGGAATCTGACAGAAGTTTGGTTAATTTTGATGTAGATATAATAACCTTATGAAAAAGGATAAATAGTAAAAAAAGAGGTAAAAAAATATGGTACTAGAGTTATCAAATGATTTTCTAATAGTTCAATTTAAGGAAAAAGGGCGGCGAATTATCTTCTATAAAAGATAAGGATGGCGTGGAATATTTATGGCAGGGAAATCCTGAATATTGGGGAGGACAGGCTCCTGTCTTATTTCCTAACTGTGGTAGTGTCCGTGATGATGCTCCTCTTTATTATGGGAGATGAAGGAGTTATGGAAGGCCATCTTCCTCGTCATGGTTTAGTTAGAAAGAAAGATTTTGAACATAAGATAATAAATGACCATCAAATTATGTTTTCAATTGAAAGTAATTCGGAAATGTTAAAACAATATCCTTATCCTTTTCGTTTAAGTATATTTTTATACTTTAGATAAATCTAAGATTGAAGTAGAATACTTAGTTGAGAATTTAGGATTAAATCAAGATATGCCTTATTTCATAGGTGCACACCCGGGTTTTTAATTGTCCCTTATTTGAAAATGAACGGTATGAAGATTATTATCTCGAGTTTGAAAAAAAGAAGAAAAATTGTAGTATTCCAGCATCATATCCCGAGACGGGATTACTTTGACATAAAAAAAGCCGTTCGCCTTTTTTTAAATAAAGAAAAAGTATTAGCTTTAGATTATGATCTATTTTCGAAGGATGCAATTACTTTGGATAAGCTGGTTTCTCGTTCGGTAACATTAAAGTCTAAAAATCATAATAAAGCAGTAAAAAAATTGATTTTCAAGATTTTCCATATTTAATTTTGTGGTCTACTGCGAATAAAGGGCCGTTTATTGCAATTGAACCATGGGACGGCTTATCTACATCAAAAGAAGAATCTGGATTTTTTTAATTACAAGGAAAATGTAACTTTTTATTGAGCCTGAAATGTCTGATTATAAAACTTATTCCATTGAGATAACGGAAATTTAAACGAATAATGGATAAAAAAAGTACTTGCTTTTATTAGATTAGTAGGTAAAAAAATCTGTAAAGGTATCGTTGGGAGAGGGATTATTATGTTGTTTCAAAAAGTTACTCCAAGACACTATTTATAATGCATTATTTGCCAATATAATCTAGTATATTTATGGATGTAGAGAATCATTGGATGTATCCACGTATTTAATTCGAAAACAAAAATATATTAGGTTGGATGATTTTGCTATTAAAAGCATAGCTGTAAGCAATAAAGATGAGGATTTACTTGTTATAGGTTATTTAGAGATTGCTGGATATTCTAAATATGGCGTAGACCTCCCAATCTGTATCTTGATTCCGCTACATCGATTACTAGACAATAAAACATCAGGGGCAACCTTATCGTTGCTCCTGATGTTTTCTACTCTTTATTTAAACTTAAAACCTTCATAGACCAGAACTGCTTTAGGATTGGTCTTTTTAAATTCGTTGGCTAGTTTATCCATCATCTTGACAGGTCCGCACATGAAGACGGTAGTTTTGTCGTCCAAAGGATAATTCTTGAAGTCCAAATAGCCAGAGACCTTGCTATCGACCAAATGAAGGTCAAACTGCGGATTCTTAGCTGCGTAGTCTTTGAGGAGATCTAGGTAAACAGCATTTTCAGCTCCAGTATAAGCGTAGTAGAAGCTGACTGGACGATTCAGATTAGGATTTTCTCGGATATAGGAAATGAAGGGGGTAATACCAATCCCACCAGCAATCCAGATTTGTTTTTCCTGCCCTTGGTCAAGAATCATGTGTCCATAAGCTCGGTCAATGGTGACCTTGGTTCCCTCTTGGATCTTGTCATAAAGTTTCTTAGTGTGGTCTCCTGAATTCTTGATGGTAAAGTAGACGATATTGTCATGGCCGCCAGAGATAGAGAAGGGATGTGGCGCTTTTTCAAATCCTTCTTGGAAAATCTTGACGAAGGCAAACTGACCGTACTGGTAGTCTAACTTTTGACTGAGTTGGATCTTCAACTCCACGGTATCGTGGTTGAGGCGTTTGACCTGCATGATTTTTCCCAGATGGCGAAAGACCAAACTTTGATAGAGGAAGATGATATAAAAGCCAGAAGCTAAACCGATGATAGCGTAGAATCCGACTACGAAGCCTAGCAAGGTCGGTGTTAGGAGTCGACCGCCCATCAGCATATAGGCGTGGAAGAGACCAAAGATATAGGCCAAATAAACAAAGCGGTGAATCCAGCGCCAAGCCTCATATTTGATGTGCTTGCCGAAATAGGCCACCAGAACAATGCTGACAAATAGATAGATGCCGACGTTCCCAAGCTGGGCAGCCAGATGAGAGCCCCAGAGACTGCCACCCATAGCAACATTGTGGAGAGCAAGCAGGACGACGGAAAAGATAGCTGTAAACTTATGATAAGCATACATCTTTTCGATGCCATGGAACCATTTTTCCAAAAGTGCGTTCCGAGTCGCAAGTAAAAAGGTCAGCGAAAGGGTGGTCAAGGCCAGACCGGATACAATAAAGTTGGTCATTCCAGCCGAAGCCCAAGCATAGATGGTCAGGATTATGCTAACAGCAATAAGGGCGATTCCTTTGATAGATTTCATGATGGTTTCCTTTCTGATTTTTATCACTATTTAGTTGTAAATGGGTTTGTTACATTCTAACAAAGAAAAAACAAGCTGTCAAGATAAGAGCTTGTTTCGTTTTTGGTATGGATAGGTCAAGTCTTCCGTTAGTCAAGCTATAGAAGAGATTTGTGATTTTACTCTTGAACCTCTTTGGTGGTATCTTCCTTTTTGTCAGTCTCAGACTGGCCAAAAGGCAACTGCTTACTCCAGCGTGATAGGTTTTCTCGGATATTCTTACCAATGGCAGTAGGCTTAGGCAAGTTTATATCGTCCTTCCAGCTTTGGACACGCATATCCAGTAGTAGCTTGGACAAGCGCAGCAGCATGTCCCGTTCTTGGTCTGTTAGAGACTGAGCATTTTTCAGGATATCAAGGACTTTGTTAAAGTTTTCAACATTGGACAGTTCGTCGACAGACTGGATACCAGCATCTAAAATCAGTCCGAAAAAGAGGTCGAAAAAGTCTTTAAGTTCTTCATCTGAAACGGTGCTTACCCAATTTTTAAACGTTTTGTCTATCTGCAGGCTCTCTGCATCTAGTGTATCCAGCAATAGGAAAGAGTCTCCCTTGATTTTCCACGAAAAGGTATCGTGCTGGGCAAAGCCGCCGATGGCACTGCTTTTGACAATCCTAGCTTCCTTAGGTGTTTCCAGCATCATGCCGACGATGGAGTTCTGAGGCAGGTAGCGTTTCATCCTTTCAACCATGGTCTGATAGCCATCGCTTTCGATGACAGAGTGATTGAGACCGGGAGAGTCATAGCTGTAGATAACTTCAATACGGTCTTGGAGCGACGCATCCATCTGACTGGCTGCATAGGAAGCCAGATTGCCTCCTTTAGAATGACCGCTTAGAATAAAGTTACCTGATAGACTTTCTAAGGCTTTCTGCAGGTAGCGGGCGGCCATTTTCTGAGCAGGGATTTGATCCATATAGGTCATGTGGAAGTCTTCCTTCCAGCCGACAATGGAGTCGTCTGTGCCGCGAAAGACCAGGACATAGGTATCAGGCTTGATTTTGAAAATCAGGGCAGCGAATTGCTTCTGGATATCTTGGTCAACGTCATTGACATAGCCCATCAGTTTTAGATTTTTAAAGCGGGTAGAGGCTGCGGCTAAATCTAGCAGTTTTAGTCGGTTTTTGCTGACCATCATGGAGAGGTCGCGCGGTACTTGATTGGCCAAATCCAGCAGCCGGCAGTTGCAGTAGGGGGACATGTCTTCATGCACTAGTTGGTCAAAAGGCAAGTAGGTCATCTCTGTCAGGATTAACAGATCCAGTTCATTGAAAGGTTTATCATAAATACTGTCATGCTGCACTTCTTCAAGGTAAGTAAAAATATTGCTCATGTTTCATCTCCAATTTCTACTAGTTAGTATAGCATATTTTTCTGATAGAATTTCTCTTTTCCAGAAAAATCCTACCTTAGACTGAGGATGATAAACAAGCAATCGCATTTTTTGGTATAATGTTACTAGTAAGAAATCGGGAGGGAAAGATGCACAAGATTTTACTAGTAGAAGATGATCCGGTCATCCGTCAGATGATTAAGAAAATGCTGGAACAATGGGGCTTTCAGGTAGTGGCAGTCGAGGACTTTATGGATGTGCTGACTGTCTTTGTTCGAGAGGAGCCGCATCTGGTGCTGATGGATATCGGCCTGCCCTTGTTTAACGGCTATCATTGGTGTCAGGAAATCCGCAAGATTTCAACGGTGCCTATCATGTTTCTGTCTTCCCGCGATCAGTCCATGGACATTGTCATGGCTATCAATATGGGAGCAGACGACTATGTGACCAAGCCTTTTGACAATAATGTCTTTCTGGCTAAGGTTCAGGGCTTGCTGCGTCGTTCCTATGAGTTTGGAAATGACCAAAGTCTCTTGGAGCACCAAGGTGTCATTCTCAATCTCAAGTCGACAGATCTGGTCTTTGATGGGAAAGTGGTGACCTTGACCAAGAACGAATTTCAGATTTTGCGGGTTCTCTTCGAACATTCGGACGGTATCGTGGCGCGTGATGATCTGATGAAGGAACTCTGGAACAGCGACTTTTTCATCGATGATAATACCCTATCGGTCAATGTCGCTCGCCTGCGTAAGAAGCTTGAAGAGCACGGACTGAAGAATTTCATCGAAACCAAAAAAGGAATAGGATACGGTCTCATCAATGGACAAACAGGATAAATTTTTCTTTCTTAAATCTTACCTTTATTCACGGCGATTTTTTCTAGCTCTGCTGATTCTGCTGCTAGGCTTTATTCTGCTCTTTGCCTTTGTCTTTGATGCTTACCGCAGTCTGCTGGAATATGTCGCGCTCTTACTGGCCTTTCTATCTCTTTTATTCATCGGAGCAGATGCTTGGACGGCCTTTAAGGGCTATCGCAGCCAGAAGCTGCAGGTCGCTGTTCAGGCTCAGACTCCTCTAGAAAAGCTCTTGCAGGAACGAGTGGAGGAGCTGGAGTACGAACAGAAGAATCAGCTCTTGGTTGAGCAGGAAAAATACAATGATTTGCTGGACTACTACACTCTTTGGGTTCATCAAGTCAAGACTCCTATTGCTGCCAGTTCACTTTTGATTGGAGATTTGAAGGATAAGGAAGCTAAGTCTCAGTTGGAGCAGGAGCTCTTTAAGATCGAGTCCTACGTTCATCTGGTGCTCCAGTACCTCCGTCTGGAAAGCTTCCATGATGATCTAGTTCTGAAGCAGGAAAATCTTGCTGATTTGGTCAGAGAAGTTGTCAAGAAATATGCCCTTTTCTTTATTCAGCAAGGACTCAGTCTCAATCTTCATGACCTAGACCACACGATTGTCACTGATAAAAAGTGGTTTCTAGTGATTTTGGAGCAGATCCTGTCCAATAGTCTTAAATACACCAAAGAAGGCAGCATAGAGATTTATTTTCAAGAGGGCAGCCTCTACATTAAGGACTCGGGTTTGGGGATTCAAAATGCTGATTTGCTGCGGGTTTTTGAGCGCGGTTTCTCAGGTTACAACGGTCGTTTGACCCAGCAGTCCTCAGGCTTAGGTCTTTATCTGTCCAAGAAAATTGCTGACCAGCTGGGACACAAGATTGCTATAGACTCTCAAGTTGGTCAGGGAACGACGGTTTCCATCACCTTTCCTGAGAAGAAATTGATCTTTGAGTAGGAGGAAGAAAGTTGTTAGTAGTGGTTTATGATAGTCTGACTGGTTTGGGCAAAAAGTTTGCTAAAAGTCTGGGAATGCCTAGCCAGTCAGTCTGGAAAAAGCTGGAGGAACCCTGTATTTTAGTCAGCAGAAATAGCGGAGCAGGGCAGATTCCGTGGACGACCAAGCGCTTCATCAGAAAGTACAGACATCTAATCAAAGGCTTTGTCATCAATGGCAATCAGAAGCGTTATCCGCGGACCTTTTGCGGCGCAACGGATAAGATAGTGGAGCAGTATGGTCTTCGCCATATTCGTAACATAGAGGGCTCTGGAACGGAAGCAGACCGACAAGCAGTCAAAGCCTTTTTAGAACAGTTGCGGACGGAAGAAAGTTTTCATAAAAGCCACTAGGTTTTGTGCTATTTAGGTAGATGCTTTGCAAGATTTTTAAAAGTGACAAAATTGTAAGAATAAAACTAGCAAATGAAAGGTTAGGTTATGGTACCAGCCTTTCTTTTTTATTATCATATAGGTAAGAAATAAGAAGGAGACAGAAAAATGAAATCAAAAGGTTTGAATGCTTTTCAGTTGAAGCTCTTTATGGCATTTCTTATGGTTTTTGACCATATCAGCCAGATACCGGGGCTGGTGCCGGATGGCTGGGATGGCGTCTTGCATGCCCTAACCCGCTGTGTCGGAGTAGCATTTGCCTTCATGGCAGTGGAAGGTTTTCTCCACACTCGCAACCGCCTGGCTTACAATATGCGGCTCTTCTTTTGGGCGGCTCTAATGCAGACAGGAAACTGTATCCTGACGCTCCTCTTTCAGGAAAAGGGCATCTACCTCACTCACAATATCTTCCTGACCTTGGCCTGCGGGGTTCTCATGCTGAGTCTTTTCTTTGGCTTTTCTGACAATGGCGGAGCTGCTAAGGATAGGAAGCGTGGTTTGCGGCTGACGGCAGGAGTATTAGTCTTGCTGGCTGGGCTTCTCTTTAGCGAAGGCGGCATGGCTCTGCTTCCATTCATGCTCTTGACCTACCTTTTTAGAAATCAAGTCTTTTTCAGAAACTTGTCCTATGTAGTTTGGGCGGGAATTCTCTTTGCCATGAGTATTCAAATTTATCCAACCTTGCAGGACACGCTATCAATGCTGCTCTATAACTCAGACTGGCTCTTTATCAGTGTTCTTCCTCTCTTGCACTTCTACAATGGTGAGCGAGGATCCAGCAGCAAGTGGAGCAAATATTTCTTCTATATATTCTATCCAGCCCACCTTTGGCTAATTGCTTTGATTGCCTTTGGGTAAAATAAAGCCCATGTCATCCCATCTTACAAAAGTGTAAGATTGCACTTTAAAATGTAAGGTTAGGTTATGGCTGAGCGATTGGAATTGAGATAGAATAGAATTATCAATTAGGATGCAGTTTATAAATACTGCGAAAAGCAGGGCTTTGATAGGTGCCTGCTAGACAGAAAGGAAGCAAGCAAGATGACATTATTAGACGTACAACACGTGAAAAAGATTTATAAAACCCGCTTTCAGGGTAATCAAGTAGAGGCATTGAAAGACATTCACTTTACGGTAGAAAAAGGCGAATATGTCGCCATCATGGGGGAGTCAGGCTCTGGGAAATCCACTCTGCTCAACATCCTAGCCATGTTGGACAAGCCGACTGAGGGCCGTGTCTTTCTCAACGGAACTGACACGGCAACCATCAAAAACAGCCAGGCTTCCAGCTTCCGCCGGGAGAAGTTAGGCTTTGTATTTCAGGATTTTAACTTGCTTGACACCCTGTCGGTCAAGGATAATATTCTCCTGCCCCTAGTTCTTTCTCGTCGTCCCATTACCGAAATGATGCAAAAGCTGGTTACGACCTGCAATGAGCTGGGGATTAACAAGCTGCAAGAGAAGTTTCCCTTATGAGATTTCTGGTGGCCAGAAGCAGCGGGTAGCAGTAGCTCGGGCCATCATCACAGATCCTGAGATTCTGCTGGCGGATGAGCCAACGGGAGCCTTGGATTCCAAGTCTTCAGCGGCGCTGCTGGATGTCTTTGACGACATCAATGCCCGCGGTCAAACTATTCTCATGGTGACCCACTCAACGGCAGCGGCTAGCCGCGCCAAGCGGGTGCTCTTTATCAAGGATGGGATTCTCTACAATCAAATCTTCCGTGGCGACAAGACCGAGCGGCAGATGTTCCAAGAGATTTCTGATACTCTGACAGTTATGGCAAGTGAGGTGGGCAATTATGTTCAAACTAACGAGTAAACTAGCTTTGTCCAATCTGGTTAAAAATCGCAGTTTGTATTATCCATTTGCTTTGGCGACGATACTTGCAACAGCGATTTTGTATAGTTTTGTCTCACTGGCTCATAGCCCTAATATGGAGAGTTCTTATGGTGGTACAGCAGCTCGCATGACCTTGCAGTTTGGTATCCATGTCATTCAGATTGCCGTCCTTATCCTCATCACCTATGCTAATAGCTTCGTCATGAAAACCCGCTCCCGAGAGTTGGGAGTCTATAGTCTGCTGGGCATGGAGAAAAAGCATCTGCTAGTCATGACCTTCTTTGAACTCTGTGTCTTTTATCTAGCTACAGTTGGTCTGGGTATCTTGTCTGGCCTAGCTTTAGATAAGATGCTCTACGCAGTCCTTTTGAAATTGTTGGGAATGCCGGCAGTTCTTGCCTCGACTTTCCAATGGCAGAATGTCTGGATGACTCTAGCCAGTCTGGGTGTCGCTTTTGCGGTGATTTTGTTGCTCAACTCTACGCGTCTTCTACGCTATAGCTCTCTTAACCTAATGAAAGAAAGAAAGCAGGCGAGAAGAAAGGACGCTTCCTTTTTCTGCAAACCTTGCTGGGGCTCCTGCTCATGGGTGTGGCTTATTATATGGCTTTGACCGTTACCAAACCTGTCGCAGCTATCGGCAATTTCTTTATAGCTGTAATCATGGTTATCCTAGCAACCTATCTGCTTTTTAATGCAGGCTCGATTACACTATTGAAATTTCTCAAAAAGCGCAAAGGCTACTACTACAAAACGCAGAATTTCATCTCTGTTTCCAATCTCATCTCGCGGATGCGCAAAAATGCGGCAGGATTGGCAACTATCTCCATTCTATCTACCATGCTCTTAGTGACTCTGGTTGGTACAATCAATATCTATGTTGGGGGTCAGGATTATATTACTACCTTGCATCCAAAGGATTACAATGTCAGCATCGTCTTGCCGAAATCGACTGATCAGAAGGAGGCTCTGTTGGACAAGGTCCAGCAAGTCGCTCAGGACACAGGTCTGAAGAAGCCAAGCTATACTACCTATCTCTATCAATCAGCCTTCATCATGAAATTAGCTGGTAATGATGTGACAGTTCCAATGCAAAGCGAGATGGAGTCGGATACAAGTATCTTGACCAAGTCTGCAGGCACGATTACGGTCATCAATCGTCAGGATTATGAAAAAATGACAGGGGAAAAGATAGACTTGGCAGACGATGAAACCCTTGTTTACGGGAAGAATAGTTCCTTAAATAAGGACAAGCCTCTCCGAGTGAATGGCAAGGACTGGAAGATTAAGCAGCTTTTATCGTCGAATTTCACGCATGGTGAAATCCCTAATCCAAACGATGTAGCCATGGAGCAGGGTCTCTATATGGTGGTCAATGATAGCAAAGATGTTAATCTCGATGTGGATCATTACTACTACATTGGAGTTACTTCAGAGACTAAGGACAGTAAAAAGTTTGTCGAGCAAGTCCAGCTGGGGTTGAGGGATACTTTGGATCAGGAACAAGCTCAAGATGGTAGCTTCGCAATGGCTAGTGACCGTTACAGTGCAGAAAAGAGCTATCAAGAACTTACTGGAACTTTGCTCTTCATCGGTGTCTTCCTCTCGGTTATCTTCCTCCTAGGAGCTGTTCTCGTGATTTACTACAAGCAAATCTCTGAAGGATATGAAGATCGAGATGGCTTTATCATTTTGCAAAAGGTTGGCTTAGATGAAAAGCAGACTAGAAGTACCATTCGCAAGCAAATCTTGACTGTTTTCTTCTTACCTCTCATCTTTGCTTTTCTACATGTAGCAGCGGTCTTTCATATGTTACGTTTGATAGTTGCTCTACTAGGTGTGACCAATATTCCTCTCTTAATTCAGACAACACTAGCAACTTGCGGAGTCTTCCTCCTGACCTATATTCTGGTCTTTCTGCTGACTTCACGCAGCTACCGCAAGATTGTCGCACGCTAATAAGCTTCCCTGACCTCTGGTCGGGGATTTTTGATGTCAATAAGCCATTTTTAGTTGTAGTGAATTATATAGTATGACTGGGATTGAGTAAAGAGATAGATTTATAACTCAGTCTCGGGTTTTTAGATTTCATAATTTCTCTCTCTTTATTCATTTGAATATGTGTATAAATTTGAGTCACATTGATTGAACTATGACCAAGAATTTTTTGGATATAACGGATATCGACATCATTTTTCTAACAATTGTGTCGCAAAAGTATGGCGAAACATGTGTGGGGTTACAGGCTGGGTAATATGTAATTTTTGTTTTTAAATCATTTAATATTAACCTGACAGCTTGCTCTGATAGTTTTTTGATGGTAACGATTGAGAAATACATACTTAGAATTTATCATAAAATTCTTTTTTTATAATAGTTCAAAAAGTTCCATAAAAATTTTTATCTTCAATGTAGACTACTCTTTCTTTGTTTCCTTTCCCTTTAATAAATAACGTGCCTGTTGAGAAATCAATATTTTTGCCACATCAAAGAACAAAGTTCAGAAATTCGAAGGCCAGTCCGAATAAGGAGCTCTATAATGAGTACGTTTCTAAGAGAAATAAATTTTTGAAAAGCAGGTATGGGAATTATTTAAATTTTTGATACACTTGTAATAAAATCATACTGATGACTCTAGGGAGATCAGTCTGGGCAAAAGATTTGTCATTTTGAAATTTACACTTTATTTTTATTGGATTTGAAAGGATGATTTCTCACTTTCTAAATAAGAATACAGACTTTTAATAGATGCAATTTTTCCTTTTTAGTGTTCTAGTATTATCATATTGCTTAGATAAAAAAATCTATATATGGCTTAACATCCACTGATGAAAGATTATTTTTATAAATGAAATGTTTAAATTGATATAAATCATTTTTATAAGCTCTAATAGTGTGGATACTTAATTTTCTAAATTCACATTCTTTTAAAAAAATTTTTTTCGATAAATAAGATATCTGGCATTTTGGAACTCCTTTAAGATTATAATTTATATTTTAAATAAATTTCATATAAATTTCTAGCGATAATAAATAGTTATCACTAGGAGAGGAAAAAAATGAGTGGGCAAACTTGTTTTGTTGTGATGGGATATGGGATAAAAGAAACTACCAGGTACTTTTTATTAAATTAAATTTAGATGATATTTATTTTAATTTTATTAAACCAGTAATAGAAGCTTGTGGACTTGAATCCCTTTACGCTGAACAAGCTTATCGAGGGGATGAGGTTCCAACAACTATTTCAATTAATAAAAATTTTATTGAATCCCTTTTTTTAGCTGATATCGTCATTGCAGATATTAGCACACTCAATCAAAAATGCAATCTATGAATTGGGACTGAGGGCATGCAATGAAGCCTAAGTCAACTATCATAATGTGTGAAGAAGAAACAATAGCTAAATATCCATTTTTTTCGATATTTCAATGCTGCCACAAATTCAATATCAGAGAAAGAAAATTTTTATCAGATACTGAATATAAAAGCAGATATGTATAGTAAACTAAAGTTGATTATTCAATCTTGTCAAGCTGCTGATAATTCTTATATTGATAGTCCTGTATTTGATTTAAGTTTATATGAAATCAAGCCATTAGCTTACAGTCAAAAATCCAAAAAAATATTGGAGTTTCCCTTAGGGAATTGATTCTAAAAGCTGAGGATAACCAAGAAAATTTAGATTTTTTTCAACTGCAGAGCAGTATTATAATAAAAGCCTTTAAAAGTTTCTTTTTTGATCTAGATATTTTTTTCACAATATATTCTCTGTCGGTATAAAAAGATTTATCTATCAAGAATTTGACTTCTGTATTGAAATATGTGCATGAAAGAATAGATTTGTCGACAACCATTCATGAAAATTTATTGGGTATCACAGCCGCCATCCACAAAAATATTTTCGACCAAACTGCTGAACCTTTTCATTTAGAACAGGCTTTGAGGTATTATAAAAATGGATCGAATTTTGAAGGTGGAAATTTGTATTGTGCTAGGAACTATTGTGCATTGTTATTGAAACGATATAAGGTCACAGATGACATTGAATCAATTTTGGAATACTATTATACAGCAGTTCATTTTGCGAAGACCTGTTTAAACGAAGCAATTAATATACATAGAGAAGAAACTGACTTTGATGATGTTTTGGTATAATGAAAATCTAAAAAGATCTCAACTTTATTGCACTAGGTATAAAAGATTCATTTACCAAATTTCGCCCAGTTACCCAAAGACAAAAAAAGAAACCGTAACATCTGGACGAGTTGAGCTTCAAACTGATTATTTTAGAATGAAAGAAATAATAAAAAGGAAAGTGATATGAACCACTTTCCTTTTTGATTTTAAAATCGTTTATCTCTTGATAATTTCCAATAATGTAAACCTAGCGGTGTCAAACGGCAAGACTTACTATTCATAGCAGCAAAGTACATATGCTCCTCTCCAACAGGTTCGATCAAACCTACGCTTTCATAAAGCTGTAACTCTTTAAATTTACCAACATTTTCTTCTTTTGCGAAAGGTTCTTTATATTCATGAGTTGCTTCAGGAGTATTGGTAAATTCAAATGATGGATCTAATTGAAATTCTGAAGTAGCTTCTGCAAAATATTGATGTAGTTTCCGTAGTACCTTTTTTGATACTTTAGCTTCAACAGTTCTGATGGGTAAAAATCCTGTTATATTTGTTTTAAATAGAGGCCTTTGTTCCCATACTCCAAGTGACTGATCGACAAAAGAATACAAACTAGCAGGGGTAACATTCCCGCTAACATCTGCTGCTCCACCTTTTAGCCCTTGAATTAGTAATTCAGTAAACACACCATGACCAGTTATTCCATCTTCAATAGCAACCTCATCACGATTGCTTGCTGTTAGAATAGTAACACCTTTTCCAATAATGGCGTCCGATGAGTCTATAGCACTAAAATCTCCTAACTTCCCAGAATAACAACAATCTAAGATGATAATTTTATTTCGACTTTTTGAAGTATTTGCTAGTCGAAGTATATCATTCATAGAAATTCCCATATCATAGCCATTAAAATCTGGTGTTACGATTTGACCAGCCATCTCATCTGTCCCATGTCCTGAGAAATAAAAAAGTGCAATGTCAGATTCTCCTTCTTTAAATAAAGAATGAAGGTCCTCCAATAACTCTGCTTTTGTTTGTATATTACGTTTTAGCTTAACACTGAAATTAGGGGAACCATCCTCGTTATCCTCCAATAATTTCGCTATCTCCTCTGCATCATTTACACACCCCCCTAATGGAGCCTGAGAATATGCATCGATACCAACAATTAATGCCTTGTTTTTTAACATAAATTATACCTCACAATTGTTTTATCCAAGCACTAATCTTTTCCCAATTCCAATCTACTACAGGAAGATGACCACATTCATTTGGAATCGTTACTCCAATATGACTTTTATTACCATGAATTGCAAGTAGTGGTATACCCTCATCTGTAGCACAATTCATTTCCCAAATTTGCCCATCGGCTTTCTTGGTATTCCTAGTAATGATAGAAATCATACCATCACACCCTCTAATCCTTGCTCTACATTTAGTTTTCCATTGAGAATCCCACGGTTGTTTAACAGACATATCCACAAATTCAAATGGAGAGTTTGTGTTTCTTGATTGACCCCTTAGAAAATCTCGTAAATTTTCATCCTCAACGGCAAAACTTATAAAGATTCTTTTCATCTAAATACCTCCCTTTAAAAGTATTGTTGTTTATATTATATCACATTAGAAAGTATTCTATACGATATTTCCCTCAATTGTATTAAATATTTCTTCCAATGATTTTTCCAACAATATATTTCTTTCTCTAAAATTTGTTCGAAGAAAGAGTCAATTTGTGTCTTATCCTCCAATGAAAAATCTGATACAGATACAATTTTTTTATCATCTTTTAGAATGCCATCAATTCGCAAATTTTTTTGCTTAATGATTAGAATAGGAATATTATTTGAGATCGCCATAGCACCTTCAATTTGGCAAAACGAACTAGTAATCCATTTCCCATCTAACGACTGTTCGTCAGATTCAAAAAACTTTTTATCTTGAATTGCTCCCTTTTTTAAAACTCCAGATTGAATATACGTATGCCCGAAAGCTAAGATAACCATACCATAACATCTTTTTATCATTTCATTTAAAGCAGATAATGATTCATAGGGAGAATAATCTTTTGCTTGTAGAGTTATGCTTTCTATATTATAGTTCTCTAGAGTACTCTTTTAGTTTATCTATAAAGTATTGTTGCTCATTCGTAAATGGATTAGGTCTGCTTAAAAATACTCTTATTTTTTTATTTGTCATATTCATCATCTCCTAGTGATAACTATTTATTATCGTTATTATAGCATAATAACGATAATAAATAAACTTAGAATTTTTATATGTTTTTTCACCCTCTCATCTCCCTCATTTTACCGCTTGTCCAAAAAGCTGAGATTTTTCAAAAAAGACTTGCTATCATAGTCTCAGAAGTAAAGAAAAGGAGAAAAGATCATGTTAGTAGAAACCAAAAATCTTAGCAAGGTTTATGGCGATAAGGTGGCAGTTAATGATCTGAATATTCAGATTGAGAGAGGCAGTTTTACAGCTATTCTAGGCCCTAATGGTGCAGGAAAATCGACAACTATTCAGATGCTGATAGGTCTTTTGCGGCCGACATCCGGGCAGATTTGCTATGCTGAAAAGCTTAAGTTGGGTGTGGTTTTCCAAAACAGTGTGTTGGACGCCCGGCTGACAGTTTTGGAAAATCTGACCATCAGAGCCAAGCAGTACAAGGAGATGCCGGCAGGTAGAATTGAGCGCTTGGTCTCTCAGCTAGGCTTGTCAGCCTTTGTCAAGCAGTCTTATGGAACGCTATCTGGCGGCCAAAAGCATCGGGTGGACATTGCACGAGCCCTGCTCAATAGTCCCGACCTGCTTTTTCTAGATGAGCCTACGACAGGCCTGGACATTCAGACTCGGGAGAGTATTTGGAGTTTGCTCAAGCAAATTCAGAAAGAAGAGCAGATGACCATTGTCTTAACAACCCACTATCTCAATGAAGCTGATGATGCGGATAAGATCTATATCGTAGACCATGGTCAGGTCATTGCCCAAGGCTCTGCAGACCAGATTAAGGGAAACTATGCCCGTAATGTCTTACGGATTTTGAGTCAAGACTCAGTAGGTTTAGAGAAAAGTTTGACTAGAGGCTACGCTTGGGAGCAAGTCAAGGAAGGGGAACTTATCCTTCACCCTAAAACGACTCAAGAAGCTCTGACCTTATTGGCTCAGGCAGGTCCCTATATCGAACAATTTGAATTCCAACCCGGAACCATGGACGATGCCTTTATGGCATTGACAGGAAGAGAGGTACGCTAATATGCTCGCTTTGATAAAACGTAATTTTTTACTTTATTTCCGCAACCGTAGTGGGGTAATTTTGTCCCTCTTCGGAGCGATTATTCCCTTTGTGCTTTATATCGTTTTTTTGAAAAATAATTACAAAGGCCATTCCAGCCAGCTGATGGACTTGTGGCTGATTGGCGGTGTATTGGCAGTTACAGGATTAACGACCACCTTGGCAGCTTTCTCTCGGCAGGTCGAAGACCGGGAGCGGAAGGTGACAGACGACCTCTTTATCACAGACTTGGGACCATGGGGCTTACATCTTAGTTATCTTGTCAGCTCTGTTATTATCGGCTTTTTGATGCAGGTCATTATGTTTGCCTTTATGCTCAGCTATTTTACGTTGGCGGATAACATTTCCTTTGAGTGGGGAATACTTCCTTACCTGGTTCTTCTGATGCTCTTAAACAGCCTCTTGGCCACACTGATAAATGCTCTGATTGTTCAATGCTTCAAATCAGTGGATAGTCTGGGGAAATTGGCAACAGTAGTCGGAGCAACTTCTGGTTTTCTAGTGGGTACCTATATCCCCATTGGAAGCTTGCCGAATATGGCGCAAAACCTGATGAAGCTTACGCCTTCTAACTACATGGCCTCTCTTTTCAGACAGGTTCTCATGAAAGAAAGTCTAGCAGATACTTTTGCCAATAACAGCCAGCCGCAAGCAGCTTTTGAAAAAACAATGGGAATTCGCATTGAATGGCAGGAGCTCTTGACAAGGACAGAAACTTTCTATATAGTTGGAGTAGTTTTAGTTGCAATAGCGCTTATTTGGATGGTACAAAATATGATTGCCATCCGCCGGCTGAAACTACGATAGAATGTGAATAGGGAGCTTCCTCTTGCAAGCAAAATTTGAAACAGATCCAACCATTTCATCCAAGGATCCACTGGTTGTGGTTAAGGCAGACCAGCTAGGGGCAGAAGCCAAGGCCATCTTAGATTATTTAGAGCAGTACAAGGCAGGACCAAGTGGAGTCCTGCCTATCAAGTCGGATGATAAGCTAGTCATGCTGAAGACTGAAGATATCATCTTAGCAGACATCAACCAGACAACTCTGATGATTTACAGTAGAGAAGGCATTTACCAGACGACAGAGACCTTGACTCGCTTCAGCAGCGGATTAGCAGCTCAAACTTTATCCAGGTTTCCCGGCATGCTGTCATCAATATTGACCATCTGGAGTCCTTGTCTGACAGCTTTTCTGGCAATATGACGGCCAAGCTGACCAATCAAATCAAAACCGAAGTCAGCCGTCGCTATGTCAAACTCTTAATGGAATATCTGGGAATCTAGGAGGTAAGTGATGAGTATAAAAAAATGTCTACACGCTATATTAATGGGCATCCAGACAGGGAGTGCAGTCTATCTGATTGTCCTTGCTCTCTCTATTCAAAAAAATCCGCCCACAACAAGTAATATCGTCAGTGTCATGGTGATGAGCGGCTTGATTGGGATTATCAACTCAATTTTAAAAACTCTTGAAGACCGCTTCTCTTTTTCAGTTTCGGTTTTACTTCACTTTGTTGCGGTCGCAGTCTTGGTATGCTGCTTCATGGTCTACAATAACTGGGGATTTTTAATTGCCAACTGGCATTTCTGGCTGGATTTTATTCTGATTTATCTCTTTTTATGGCTCTTTCATTACTTGGATACAAATCTTAAGACCAAGAAGATTAACAGCGCCTTGGCTAAGCGCAGAAAGGAAAAAGAAGGCAAGTAACTTGCTGAAAAACGTTCTGACAAGCATATCATAAAAATAAATGGAGCTGGATTGTATCCTGCTCCTGTCTTTTTGTATCTAAAAAGAGGCTGGGACAAAAAGATTTTTGATTTTAGGAATTCTTTATTATAAATTTTTAAAATCTATAGATTAGACAAAAAAGTGAACAAGACAGAATTCTGAGTGTCAGATAACTCCGTTTTGTTCGCTTTTTATATTTAAAGTTAGACTTTTGTCCCAGCCCCTTTATGTGCTATTACACTCCCAATCTGATATGAGGGAAGTGGTTGTAGAGATAGTCAAAGGTTGACTGGAGTTTGGTGTCTGTTGTTTTACCAATGTTCTTAATGGGCATTTGGTATTTCTTTTGATTGTTTCGAACAGCAACTAAGGTTGAGTTTCTGTTTGAAGCAACGAAGCCACGATGCATGGTGAGAATGTGGTGGTAGAGATGGACGACCTGTTTGAGATCAATTGCTTTGAAACCTCGATAGTAGGTAATGAGATGGTCTTTATAAACAGCAATTTTCAGCACATCGTCGTGGAAAGAAGCTTGCTCAAGCAGGATATTGAGATTGTTCTTGGCCTCTGGATAGGCTGCATAGATTTCTTCGTAGGCAGCGATATTTTTCTTGCGGCCGATAATTCCCATAACGACAAAGAAAACACTGAGTCCAATCAAAAACAGAATGTAGAACATGAATGCAAGATTGTCAGATTCAAATTCAGTGATAGAGATATAGGAGCTGCTTGACATTACTGTGATGACTTCGGGATTGTCTGCTAAGAGACCGCGAACGAGGCTGCCATAATTAGAGATATAGCCCTGATTTTTTTTAAGGGAGTTAGCATTAACGTAGGAGCCAACGATTCGGACAGGATTTTTTTCCAGCTCGCCCTTTTTCTCTTTTTCCAAGAGCTGGGCAACCTGCTTGTCCCCTTTTTTAGCCTGCAGACCAACATATTCGTCTTGGTAAGCAACCAGCCAAACTTGAGTATTATCTTCTACTTCAATCAGAGCCTCTGGAAAAATATATGACACTTCAGCATAGACTGCTGAATCTGCTCCAGGCTCGCTATTTCGGTCATAGGCAGTCTTGGTGTTGACTTTTTGGTATTGGATAAAGCCCATCACTGCAGCAACAACTAGAAAAATAAGAGAAATTACCAGTAGGGCGATGGTACCCTGGTTACGTCTTTCCTTGAGCATAGCTCAACCTCCAAAATATAGTATAAAAAAATAATTTGATTAGCAAACTATCTTTTTTGTATAGTATAACATAAATGCTTGACAAGTGGCAAGATTGTGTTAAAATATGAATGAACATAAAATAAAATTCATTCACAAAAGAGGCGTGGAAATGGATAAAAAAAAATGAGCTCCTGGCTGCGGCTAGAGAAGTCTTTGCAGAAAAAGGCTATAAGGCAGCTGGAATTTCTGATATTGCTAAGAGAAGCCAGATGGCTGTCGGATCTTTTTACAAGTATTATGAGTCTAAGGAAGCTATCTTCTTGGAGGTTTATATAGCTGAAAATAGCCGTATACGTGAGGAAACCATGCGGCGTGTGGACTGGCAGGGCGAGCCCGAGGCAATCGTTGAACAGCTTTTTGCAGTTACTTTTGAGTTGATTTCGCCCAATAAAATTCTAGCTGAGTGGAACAAGCCGGGTATTTCTCAGATTCTACACGATTACTATAATCAGGATTCCGGCCGAGCGTCCAATGCCTTTCATCAGTTTCTGATTCAGACTTTCAGCCAGCGCTTGCAGGAAGAGGGCTTTTCGAAGGAGAAAATAGCTGAGATCATGAAGGTTTATGACTTGATTTACTACATAGACATGCATGTCACAGAGCAGGAATTTTCAGGCTACTTCAATAGCATTGAGACTTTAGTTAAATATTTTGTTAAGGGGATTTTTTCCAAATAGAGGAAATTCCTTTTCTTAAAAGCATTAGTGAATGAATTTCTAAAACTATTCATTCACAAACAAAGGAGGTGATGTCTTATGTAGTGCGAATAGGAATGGTTAGAAAGCTTTGAATGAATATTTGGAAGCGTTCATTCAAAAATAGAAAGTGAGGAAATAGAATGAACAAGCAAGGAGGATTTGCTATGAGTGGAATGGCTATTTTGGGTATCTGTCTGGTCGCGATTGGTCTTTTGACCATTGGCTACGGCGGTGTGACAGTTGGTTTTAGTTTAAGTGTGGATTTTCAGTCATTTTTAGTCGGAGGTCTCATCATTGTTCTAATCGGAGCAGCTTTGATTCCGGGCTTGCCGGCAGTTGCTAAGCTGGCGGTACTGGCTTTGACAACTTTGTCATTGCTGATTTACATTCACATGATGCCAGATTTAGAGTTTATGCTTATGCTCATCTCTGATGTTGTGGTTTTAGGCTTTGCGACTTGGTTTGCTATCCTTTTTTTAAGAAAGTAGGTGATGAAGATGATTGTAGTTTATGATTCAAATACTGGTATTGGAAAACGATTTGCAGAATCACTGGGCTATCCGACCCAGAGCATCAAGGAGAAACTGGAAGAGCCTTGCATTCTCATTACTCGAAATGCTGGTGCTGGGAAAATTCCCTGGTCTACCAAACGCTTTATCAAGAAACATCCTGGGCTGATTAAAGGTTTTGTTAACAATGGTGACTCTGTTAAACACGGCCGGACCTTCTGCGGAGCTACTGCCCTGATTATCGAAAAATATGGGCTCCAGCATATCTGCGATATTGACCAAGGCGGTAGCCCAGAAGATGTCAAGACTGTGCAGGCATTTTTGGCGGAGTGCTAGTCTCATCAAGTTTCGTAAAATGGAGGACTCGTATGTCTAGATTCAAGAACATTGGGAGCTTGTTTCTAGTTCTGATTTCTGTCTTTATCCTAACGGCCTGCGGGCATGTACAGAAAGAGCCCGACACTTCAGATAAGACGGAAAGAAATTCTTCCAAACAAGAAGAAACAGATCAGAATCAGGTAGATGCAACTTCCAGTGCGTCACAGAAAGATTGACTTTTTGTCAAGTAGGATTAAATAGAAGAGCTTAATTTGTTCAATGATTTTTAGGTCATCTTTTGGCCTGTTTTGCGTATCAATAGGAGAGAGAAGGCTTAGCGTCTTCTTTCTCCTTTTTATGATAAACCCCTGTGAGCATTCCTATAGTTTTTTAATAGTCGATATGGTACAATGAATTAGTATTGTCTTTCCAGTGTTTGTCAAAAAGGCAGAAGAACATGAAAAGGGCGTGTTCGACTGGCTTGCCAATACGCTGTGCTTTTAAACAAATTTTACTTGTGAGAAAGGAAGATTGCATGAATAAAAAACTGAGAGTATGGTTTCAGCTCATCATTCTCTGTCTAGGCGTGTTCCTGCCTTTCCTAGCTGGAACCCTTAAGGCTCAGGCGGCGGAACTGAATGATGTCATCACTGAGATGCATCTCACCACTAACTCTGGTGAGCAGCTGACCAATGGTGTGGATATCTGGCAGACCTTCCGTGTCTATGCTAAGTTTGCCCTGCCGGACAACCAGGCCCATGCAGGTGATACAACGGTGATCCGCTTGCCGAATGAATTTACCTTTGGGAATTCCTCAGCTATTGAGCTCAAGGATGAAAACGGAGCCCTGGTGGCTAATGGAGTTCTAGATAGCGATGCCAAGACCATCACATTGACATACACTGACTATGTGGAGCAGAAGTCCAGTGTCAGAGGCGAGTTTCTTCTATTCGCGGATTGACCACGAGGTTGTCACAGAAGAAAGGGATATTCCAGCTACTTTCACTGTAGGCAATAATAGGATTCCTGCCGGCAGCATTCACTATAATGGGCCGCCGAAAAAGTATGAGTCTCTGCTAGAAAAAAGTGCTTTTCAATGGGATGCCGATGCTAAGAATGAAATCCGTTACAATGTGGCCATTAACCGTAACATGGGGAACTACAAAAATGTCTCTGTGACGGACAAGCTGGGTGATACAAACGCTAAGATTGTTCAAGACTCTGTACGAGTTTATAAGGTTTCTTGGCGCTGGAATAATGGTGATTGGGCGCGTGATTCGACTGAAGACGTAACAGCAGATTTCCAGTCTAAAATGACCTTTGGAGCTGAAGGTGATAGCTTGACAATCAACTTCGGTGACGTAGAAGGTTTCGGTTACCTGCTTGAGTACAAGACATTGGCTGATTATGATTTGGCTGATGGAGAGGTTGTAGGAAATAAAGCAACCATGAACTACAACAATACCGAGACTGTTTCTGTTACCAATGAATACTCTTATCAGATTGCTGGCGGAAAGTCAGAAGGCTATAACTTCAAGGTTAAGGTTCACAAGACAGATGAGTCTAATGCTTCTCTGAGCGGTGCAGTCTTTGAAGTGGTGCGGAAAGCGACCAATAAGGTTGTTGGAACAATCACGACAGATGCGGATGGGAATGCGGAAGTTGGTAATCTTCTACGCGACACTTATATCCTGCGTGAAACGACTGCTCCAACTGGTTATGACCGCCTGACAGAGGATATTACTATCAGTCCAGCAGACTTTGGTAAAACTTTGAAGGTAGGCAGTCCTGCCTCTGGAGATTCTGGAGACAGCAGACTGGTTGCAGTCAATGTGGTCAATAAGCAAACGCAGACTCCAACGGAAAAACAGGTTACTTTCAGTAAGGTCAATCTAGCTGGTGAGGAAATTGCCGGTGCTCAGATTCAGATTTTCAAGGGACGGGAAAGCAAGGGCAGCCCTGTCGCATCTTGGACTTCAGAAGCTGACCAATCCAAGGAAATTAACCTAGAGCCGGGTGTTTACACCTTCCATGAGGAAGTGGCTCCGACAGGTTATCTGGCTGTGACAGATATTATCTTCCAAGTCAATGATGATGGCTCAGTAACGGTCCTAGATGCCAATGGCAATGCAGTGGAGTATACAGATGGTAAGTTGTTCATCACTGACCAAGCGGCACCTACTGAACCAAGCACACCGGATAAGTCGGTTCAAGGTGGTACCAAGCCAAGTCAATCATCAGATTCAAATCAATCATCAGATTCTGATAAAACAGCAGACGGTCAAGGAAATCTAAAAAGGTTCTTCCTGCGACAGGCTCTGCCGAAAATACTGAACTGGTTCTTGCTGGTCTGGTAGTCCTAACTCTTTTAGGACTTTACCGTAAGACTCGACTGAGCAAATAAACAAAGAGAGGATAGGGCAGAATGCTTTATCTTCTTTTTATTTGCATATTTTGGGTCTAGCTTTTTTGCAGCTTACTGAGCAATTTCTTCCAGTTACTCATGCTGGGCAGCCACTTACGGAAAAACTCTTGTTTTTGTCACAGAATCCTCTATAATAAATGGCAAATAGAAAAAGGAGACAGAAGATATGACAGATACAAAAATACAAGAGAAGTTGAAGCCGGAATTGAAGTTGGAGGATTTTCAAAAGGATGGAGACATCTATCTGGCGCTGAATCCGGACTATGTCTCAGGGGACAATGCCAAGTATATGACCATGTACAATCGCTTAGCTCGCTGGTATGATTTTGGTGAGAAATGGATGGGGCCACTTCTTCATGGCAAAGCTATTGACAAGCTGAGAAAGAACCAGATGGCAGAAATAGAATGGAAGGATCATCTATCCGTCCTTTATGTCTCTATCGGGACTGGTCAAGACCTGCGCTACATTCCTGAGAATATTGACTTGAAAAGCCTAGACTTTGTCGGGGCGGATATTTCCATAGGTATGCTGAAAAAATGTCAGAAATCTTGCGCCAAGAAGACAAATCTGCAGCTCTTTCATGCTTGTGCGGAGGACCTGCCTTTTGCAGATAATAGCTTTGACATCGTCTATCATATCGGCGGAATTAATTTCTTTAGCGATAAGGCCAAGGCCATGCAGGAAATGATGCGGGTGGCTAAGCCAGGAACTAAGATTATGATTTCAGACGAGACGGCAGACTATGTGGACCAGCAATATAAGAAGAACCACTTCAGCAAGGGCTATTTTAAGGACGCTACCGTTGATTTGGGAGAAATTGAGGCTGCTATACCGGCCGGTGTCAAGGAGAAGGAGTTGAAACTCCTCTGGGACGGAAAATTTTATGTCCTGACGTTTAGGAAATAAATCAGAAGAACTGGACTTTGTTTCCGGTTTTTTTGATTCTGAATAAAAGAAACATTTGACACAGTTTAATTGTTAGAAAAATATTCCTTTATGCTAAGTGATAAAAATGTAAGTTTAAAAGCTGAAATGAAAGGTTAGGTTACAGAAAGGTTATCTTTCTTTTTGCATAATAGGGGGTGCCCTTTTGATGTTCTTCAAATAGAGAAATGATTTTTAGGGCTAATATCATACTTTTTAGAAAGGAATATTGTATGAAAAAAATAACTGCAAAATTTTTGAAAAAAATAATTGATGTTTGTATTCTAGAATATTTAATATGAGGGATTAAAGAAAGTTTAAACTTTTTACAATAAATTGACACCGGAAATGAAATGACAGATTATATTAGAATTGCTTTATGTTTGCAATCTTACAATATTGTAAGATTATAAGTTTGGAACGTAAGATTTATGTAAGATTAAAATTTTAATATTTTTGCTAGAATGAAACTAGTAAGATGTTTTACTATTTCATTCAAAAAAATTTTTTTGACAGTTGATTTTAAGAATCTGATTTGCAAGCAGTCAACTACATTATTTTCAAGAGGATAAATTCGATGAATTTTTAAGCAAAAAAATGATAATCATTCGTTTTCGAATAAGTCTTTTTGTAGTTTTTTTCTTGAAAAGGAGGCTTTTTTATGAGGAAAAATATTGTCTTATTTAGCTACCTATCCTTGATTTGTCTTGGGTTAGGATTATCCATGAATCCTTACTTATCTTATAGTTTGTCTGCAAAAGATTATGAGATTGTTGGTGTAGTGAGTCTGCTTGAACTCTTCTATATTGTTCCTGTTATAATATTATTGGCCTATTTGGCTCGCAAATGGCGAACACCTTTCTGTTGCTCTTTGGCTAGCTTTTGTAGGAGGCTTATTTTTTTATCCAGTTTTTGCTATAGTTGGTGATGAGAGCATTTTTGCTTGGTTAAAGTCAACTTTTCCTAGCCACTCATTCTTTAATATCTTTAAAGATTCTTTAGTAGCCCCATTTATTGAGGAGCCAGTCAAGTTATTAGCTGTTGTTTGGGCAATATATTTTATGCCTGTGAAAAATATAAAATCTATACTGTTGCTAGGCTATGCGGCAGGGACAGGATTCGAGATTAGGGAGCAGTTCACTTTTTATTGCTAAAAAAATTTAGATAAAGGATTGGCTTATTCCATTTCTCAGGCTCTGGGGAGAATTTTCGCAGCTTTGACTTCTCACGGGCTTTATACAACTTTAACGGCTTTTGGCTTAATACTCATGCTACTTTATTATAAGAAGAATCAATCAGTATTTTATAAAGGAATATTTTGTTTCATTTTTGCCTTTTGTTTTGCATTTTTCTATGGAATTTGCCAAACGGTCAATTATCCTTCAGTCCCCTTATGATTGCTTTTGAAGTTTCTTTCAGTTTAGTTGTTCTTTACGAAGCTTTTCATTTTGCCAAAAAATTTGATCGAAAACAAGACTTAAACATTGGTAACAACCATTTCCTTGATTTCAGAATGGGGGTAAAGGAATGAAGAAAAAGACTTATTCTTTTTTTATTTACTTTTTTTCTAGTGATACTTGGACTAGGAGTCGTTACAGAACCTTATATCTCCTATAGTTTGTCAGGTACTGATTATGGGATAGTGGGGAGTAGCTAGTTTATTAGAAATTTTTCTATATTGTTCCAGTCTTTCTTTTGCTCTTTCTTTTGGCTAAAAAAATGGCAGACTCCCTTGGCAGCTATTTTATTAGCACTGATAGGCGGACTTTTCCTGTCGAAGTTTCTATCTAGTACGGCTGATAGGGGACTGACTTATTTATTAGAAAGTAACTTTCCTAAGACTTCCTGGGTGAATATCATTCAGGACTCTGTTGTTGCTCCGCCTATTGAGGAGCCTGCCAAACTTCTAGCAGTAGTCTTCGCCTATTACTTTGTTCCAGTAAAAAATCTAAAATCAATATTGCTGCTGGGCTATGCTGCGGGTACAGGATTTGAAATTCAAGAACAATTTGTTTGGATTGCTAATAATGTAGACCGTGGTTTGGCTGATTCTCTATCACAAGTCATAAGCCGTTTAGTTCCGGCTTTTATGTCTCACGGGCTATATACATCTTTGCTTACTTTCGGTCTTGCACTGATATTACATTATCATAAGAAGAATCAATCTGTATTTGCTTATGGCCTATTTTGTGTTATGCTGCCTTTTGTTTTACATTTCTTGTGGAATCTGCCAGCGAATCAGACTTATTGGGGTCGGATAATTCTAGCTTTTGAGCTTGCTTTTAGTCTTTTAGTCCTCTATAAAGCCTATGGTTTAGCAAAAGATATAGATAGGCAGTCAGGTGAATTACGATTGAAAAATTCTCATCTTTTTAGAGGCCGCTATACCGGCAAGGGTTAAGGAGAAGGAGCTGAAATTCCTCTGGGATGGGAAATTTTATGCCCTGACGTTTAGGAAATAAATAATTAGAACCGGACTTTGTTTCCGGTTTTTCTGATTCTGAATAGAAAGAAGCATTCGGCACAGTTTAATTGTTAGAAAAATATTCCTTCATGCTAAGTGACAAAAATGTAAGTTTAAAAGCTGAAATGAAAGGTTAGGTTATGGAAAGCCTATCTTCCTTTTTGCATAATAGGGGGTGCCCTTTTGATTTTCTCCAAATAGAGAAATGATTTTAGGTCTAATATCATACTTTTTAGAAAGGAATATTGTATGAAAAAAATAACTGCGATTTTTTTGCTATTGTTGACAAGCTGGGGCATATTTCAACCGGCTACTATCTTGGCTGAGGAGCAGAATCTGCCATCTGGCACAGAGCGCAATCAAATCAGCCAGAAAATAGAGGACTTTGTCAAAGCACATGAAGATACCACAGCTGGCATGTCAACAGCTGTTTTTGATAAGGACGGAAACATTTATCAGGGAAATTTTGGTTATATGGATAAGGAGAAGGGAATAAAGGTTGATAATGATAGCGTCTTTGAGTGGGGTTCGACCGGTAAACTAACAATCTGGGTATCGATTATGCAACTTTGGGAAGAGGGCAAGATTGATTTGGAAGCAGACATCCAAACCTATCTGCCAGAGGGATTCCTCAAGACACTGCGCTACGACAAGCCCATCACTATGCTCCACCTCATGAATCATCAGGCAGGTTTTAGCGAGTCAACTCATGGAGTTAGGGAAGATAAAGGCTTATCCATTGAGGAGATTCTATCAAAAAATCAGCCTGAGCAATCCTATGAGCCAGGTACCATGACGGCATATTCTAATTTTAGTGCAGGTTTAGCTGCTTATATTGTTGAGCGAGTATCTGGTCAGGATTTTTCGGCCTATGTCCATGAGCATATTTTCCAACCATTGGGTATGATGGATACTGCTCTATCATCCGACTTTAAAGAAAATTCCAAGGTTTATCAGAAACGGCTAGAAGAAGTTTCGTACAATGCGGATGGACAGACATCGTTGGGAACAGCCTATTCTTATCTAGGTCTCTATCCGACGGGACAGGCAGTCTCTACTATGGCGGATTTCCAGAAGTTTGCCATGGCTCTTTTGAAAAAAGAAAAGCTCCTTCAGCGGCCTGAGACTTGGGAGACCCTTTACACAGCGACTTCAGTCTATCCAGGAACAGATACACCACTCAATATGCATGGTTTTTGGACTCAAGAGTATAGCACGACGGTCGTGGGTCATAGTGGTAATTCGATAGGTTATTCTTCCCAACTTCTTCTGGATTTAAAAAACGGGATAGGCATGGTTATTATGACTAATCAAGATCATGAGCAAGTGTATAACTATGATATGCCAACACTAGTTTTTGGTGCTAAGAAAGAGACGGATGCAGCGACTTTTGATACATTTCAGGCTGGGTATTACAGACCGGCACGGTATTTTGCTTCAGGTCCTCTCTCCATTACCAAAGCTCTATCCTATACCCAATTTACGGAGAAATCTGCGGAGAACCCGCTTTTGGCACAGAAATATGCGGTTATCAGTCATCAAGGGGAAACAGAAAAAGTGACAACAGCCTACGCGGACACATTCAAGGTGGAGGACACAGATGTGCTGAAAGAGCAGGCAATACTGATTTTGGCGGTAATTGCAGTTGTTTATAGTCTGCTTCAACTCTTATTTTGTAGTGTTCTAGATTTCTTCCGTTTAATATTCAGGAAAGACCAGTCTAAAACTCCAAAACGACTCCGGCTTTGGACCTATCTGACCTCCTTGGCTGCTTTGGCTGTTGGTGTGAATTTTGCTCTTTTCTTCATCGCAATAGCTGTCAATGATGTGAGTTTTTTGGCTAGCTGGCGTTTTATGGTCTTTGCTGGTCTAGGTTTAGTCTTGGCAGGCTGTGCAGTTTATCCACTCCTGACAAAGGCTAGAAAAGGATTGAGCAAAGGCCGTCTTTTCCTGATAGCTTTGACCAGTCTATCTGCTATGGCTATCGTGGTCAACATTCTCTACTGGTCGCTTTATCAATGGTGGTGGATATAAGAATTTATATTCTTGAAAATCCTTTCCTGAATAAGGATAGAATATTTCCATGAGTATGTCCAAGGAGTTTGAACTTTCGTTTCAGGCTCCTTGATTTCTAATTATCTATTGAAGAACCTGCTAAACTTCTAGTAGATTTCACCTATTATATTATTCCATCAAGGATCTAAAAATTAATATTACTGATGGGTTATGCTGCGGGTACAGGATTTGAAATTCAAGAACGATTTGTTTTGGATTGCCGATAATGAGAACCGTGGTCTGGATGATTCTCTATCACTAGTCATCAGCCAATTAGTTCCATCTTTTCTAAATGACAAAAAGGTAAACAAATGTTAAAAAAATCTCCTTTTGTGTATAGCCATTTTTCTTATAGTATGATAAAATGTAGATGTAATGTATCTATAAATGTTCGCTTTTTAAAAAGTGGGCACTGACAAGATGGGGAAGCTCAGTTAGTATACAATTACATTGTACATTTAAAACTGAATATTGTGAGAAAGGAAAATTGCATGAACAAAAGGATTAGAGCATTGCTCCACCTTATTATTCTTTTTTTAGGAGTGATTCTGCCATCTTTGGCGCCACTGACTCAGGTGCAAGCAGCTGAGATTGGTAATGCTATCACGGAGATGAGTCTGAAGAATTCTTCAGGTGGTGACTTGACGCAGGGGGGTTGATATTTGGGAAACTTTTCGAGTTTACGCAAAGTTTGTCTTGCCGGATAACCAAGTACATCAAGGTGATACGACAACAATCACCTTGCCTTCTGAGTATGCTTTTGGGAACTCTTCAGCTATTGAACTTAAGGACAGCTCGGATAACGTTGTGGCAAATGGATTTTTGGATTCAACCAACAAGACCATTACTTTGACCTATACAAATTATGTTGAGCAAAAGTCTGGTGTCCAAGGAGAATTCTTCTTCTATGCACGAGTTGACCATGATGTTGTGAGACAAGAAGGTGACTTGAATGGTGGATTTACCGTAGGAGGTCGGATGTTGTATCCGGGAATCGTCCATTATAATGGACCGCCCAAAAGATATGACTCAAAAATTGAAAAGAGCTCTTATCAGGCAGCAGAAGACGGTAAGAATGAAGTTCATTATAATATTGCGATTAACCGCAATATGGAGCATTATACCGATGTAACGATAACTGACAAGATTACCTCGCCTAATTTTAAAATCATGAGAGACTCAATTCGGGTCTATAAAATTGCTTGGCGTTGGAATAATGGAGATTGGGTGCGGGATTCAACAGAAGACGTGACAGCTAATTTCCAATCAAAAATCACGGAGAATGCCGCTGGTGATGGATTCACAATCGACCTTGGTGACATGGATGGTTTCGGGTATTTGCTGGACTATAAGACAAAAGCAGATTACGATCTAGTTGATGGTGAGCGTGTTTCCAACAGTGCTACAATGACCTATAATGGTGGTCAAACAACGACATCAGCTGAAAATCGCTCTTATCAGATTGCTGGCGGTGTTGGAGAAGGCTATGTTTTCACCATTAAGCTCCATAAGGTCAATGAAAATGGTGAGAATCTGCAAGGTGCTGAATTTGAAGTTGTTCGTGATCGGAGCGGTGCAGTTGTCGGAAAATTAACCACAGATTCTAACGGGAATGCCAACTTGGGTGACTTGTTGCGCGATGATTATACCATCCGTGAAGTGACTCCTCCTACAGGATATGATAAATTAACTGAGGAAATTAAGATTGGTTCCCAGGATTTTGGAACAGACAAATCTGTATCGCGTGAAATCGTCAATAAGAAGACGGTAACTGAGCAGGATATAACCTTCAAAAAAGTAGATCCAAACGGAAAATTAATTCCTGGTGCGCAACTAAAAATCTATAAAGGTGATCATGTTGAACAGGAAGAAGCTCCTGTTGCAGACTGGACTTCAGAAGAAAATACTTCTAAAGTAATAAAATTGTCTCCAGGAACCTATACACTGACTGAAGCTGACGCTCCTGCTGGTTATCAATATGTAGAAGATATCACATTTACAGTAGGTGCTAATGGTACTGTTGCTCTTGTGAAAAAAGGAGCAGAAGATACTGTTCAAGCAGCAGGTTCAATTCTGACGATTACCGACAAGGAGGACAATAGTCCTAAAGCCATTATCTTCAGCAAGGTTAACCTAGGCGGTACTGAAATTGCTGGTGCTCAAATTAAGATTTTCAAAGGCAACAAAGCGCAGGGTCAAGCTCTTGAAAGCTGGACATCCGAAGCTAATCAGTCTAAAGAAATCAATTTGGAGCCTGGTACTTACACCTTCCATGAGGAAGCCGCGCCAACTGGTTACCTCAAAGTGACAGACATTACTTTCCAAGTCAAACATGACGGTACGGTGGAAGTGACCAATGTCGGAGAAAAAGACTCCAAAGGTGAAAGCAACAAAGTTGTGACTGACGGAGCAACTTTGAAGGTAACCGACAAGGATGACGACTCAGAACGTGATGTGACTATCAAAAAAGTAGATCCAAACGGGCAGGAGATTCCTGGTGCGGAACTGAAACTTTACAAAGGCAGTCGGATTCGTCCTGAAGCTAAACCTGTTGCAGAGTGGACATCCGAAGCCAACGCATCTAAGGTAGTAAAATTGGCTCCAGGGACATATTCTCTGAAAGAAAGTCATGCTCCAGCTGGGTTTGTAGCTGTAGAAGATATTAAATTCACAGTTCATTCCGATGGTACCATTACAGTTGATGCTAAAGGTGCAAGTGATTCTGTTGAAGCCAATGGCTTGGTTCTTACTGTAACTGATAAAGAGGACAATAGTCTGAAAGCTATTACTTTCAGTAAGGTCAACCTTGGTGGTACTGAAATTGCTGGCGCTGAGATCAAGATTTTTAAGGGTGAGAAAGCTGAAGGAAACGCAGTCGAAAGCTGGACATCCGAGGCTAATCAGTCTAAGGACATCAACTTAGCACCTGGTACTTACACTTTCCATGAGGAAGCAGCACCAACCGGCTATCTCAAAGTGACCGACATCACATTCCAAGTCAAACATGACGGCACAGTGGAAGTGACAAACGTTGGCGAGAAAGACGCTAAGGGTGAAGACAACAAGGTCGTAACTAACGGCTCAACTGTTACAGTAACCGATAAGGATGATGATCTCCCACGTAAGGTGACCTTTAGTAAGGTCAACCTCGGCGGTACAGAAATCGCTGGTGCAGAGATCAAGATTTACAAGGGCGAGAAAGCTGAAGGAAACGCAGTCGAAAGCTGGACATCCGAAGCTGGCAAGTCTAAGGACATCAACTTGACTCCGGGCACTTATACCTTCCATGAGGAAGCGGCTCCAACTGGTTACCTCAAAGTAACGGACATCACATTCCAAGTCAAGCATGACGGCACAGTGGAAGTGACCAATGTTGGCGAGAAAGACGCTAAGGGTGAAGAGAACAAGGTCGTAACTAACGGCTCAACTGTTACAGTAACCGATAAAGATGATGACCTTCCACGTAAGATAACCTTCAGCAAGGTCAACCTCGGTGGTACAGAAATCGCCGGTGCAGAGATCAAGATCTACAAGGGCGACAAGGCAGAAGGTCAAGCCGCCGAAAGCTGGACATCTGAAGCTGGTAAGTCTAAAGAAATCAACTTAGCACCAGGTACTTATACTTTCCACGAGGAAGCCGCACCGACCGGTTACCTTAAAGTAACAGATATCACTTTCCAAGTTAACTATGATGGAACAGTGAAAGTGGTGAGTGTCGGTGAAAAAGACGCTAAGGGTGAAGAGAACAATGTCGTTACAAACGGTTCAACAGTGACCATTACCGATAAGGATGATGATCTGCCACGCAAGGTGACCTTCAGCAAGGTTAACCTCGGTGGAACAGAAATCGCAGGTTCAGAGATTAAGATCTACAAGGGCGAGAAAGCTGAAGGCACAGCAGTTGAAAGCTGGACATCTGAAGCTAACAAGTCTAAGGACATTAACTTAGCACCGGGCACTTATACTTTCCATGAGGAAGCCGCGCCAACTGGCTATCTCAAAGTAACTGACATCACATTCCAAGTGAACCATGATGGCACAGTGGAAGTGACAAATGTTGGTGAAAAGGACTCTAAGGGTGAAGAGAACAAGGTCGTAACCGCTGGTTCCAAAGTGACTGTAACGGATAAAGACGACGACCTACCTCGCAAGGTAACCTTCAGTAAGGTCAATCTTGGCGGTACTGAAATTGCTGGTGCACAAATCAAGATCTACAAGGGCGAGAAAGCTGAAGGAAACGCAGTCGAAAGCTGGACATCCGAAGCTGGCAAGTCTAAGGATATCAACTTGACTCCAGGCACTTATACCTTCCATGAGGAAGCAGCCCCAACTGGTTACCTTAAAGTGACCGACATCACATTCCAAGTCAAAACAGACGGCACAGTGGAAGTGACAAACGTTGGCGAGAAAGACGCTAAGGGCGAAGAGAACAAGGTCGTAACTAACGGCTCAACTGTTACAGTAACGGATAAAGACGATGATCTACCACGTAAGATTACCTTCAGTAAGGTCAATCTTGGCGGTACTGAGATTGCCGGTGCTGAGATTCAAATTTTCCAAGGCAAAGAGGCAACTGGTAATCCTGTAGCGAAATGGACTTCAAAAGCAAATACATCGCATGAGCTTGGATTAGCTCCTGGAGTATATACCTTCCATGAAGCTGCAGCCCCAACCGGTTACCTAGCTGTTACTGACATTGTGTTCCAAGTGAATCTCGATGGCACAGTAGCAGTTGTAAATGCCGATGGAAATACAGTAGAATACAAGGATGGGACGTTAGTCGTAACTGATCAAACGAAACCGACTGGCCCAGACAAGAATCCGTCTAAAAAAACTGATGATCCAGATCCGAAAAAATCAAATCAAGATAAACCAACAGATAAAGACCAAGATAGACCTGGAGATAAGGGGAACTCGAAGAAAGTTCTGCCTTTCACAGGTACAGAAATCAGCTTTACGCTACTTGCTATAGGCTTGATTATCATAGTTGGTTGTGGGGTTTATTTCGGAATCCGTTTCAAAAAATAAAACAGAAAACAAGTGTCAATGAAAATTGACGCTTGTTTTTTTATGCAGGTGACCATCCTTTTCTTACCGGATACCTGATGGTTAATACCACTTACTGAAAAGCCCTTGTTTTTGACTCTGAATCTTCTATAATAGTTGTCAAAGAAGAAAGGAGATTTTTACTATGTCTAAACAAATTATAGACCCGATTCAATTGCGTCACGGTGCCAAATTAACCAACCGTTTTGTACTGTCCCCTATGTATACTTTCAGTGGCTTAGAAGGAGGATTTGTGTCTGATGATACTTTGCGATACTATGGGGCACGCTCTCAGGCAGCAAGTCTTTTGATTACTGAATTTCATTATGTTAGTCCATCAGGAGGGCCTTGTTACCAGACTGGTTATCCAGTTCAATTAGGTATTTACTCTGATGACCACATCGAAGGGGAGAGAAAATTAGCTGCTGCCCTTCAGAAAGATGGTAATAAAGCAATTTTGCAACTTCATCATGGTGGGATAGCAGCTTCCGGCCGTGCTTTGAAGGGTGAGGAAGTATTGGCTCCAAGTGCTTTAGATTTTTCTTTCCTGCCATATCCGGTGAGAGAATTGACTGATGAAGAAATCCTTGAAATTATCAAGGATTTTGGTCGGGCAGTCAAACGTGCAGTTCAAGCTGGTTTTTCAGGAGTGGAAATCCATGGTGCCAACCACTATCTGCTGCAGCAATTCTTTTCTAGCACTTCCAATGTTCGTCAGGACAGATGGGGAGGAACTTTGGAAAAACGTATGGCCTTTCCTTTAGCGGTAGTCGAGGAAGTGAAGCGTGCTGCAGCCAAGTATGCGCCGGAAGATTTTATTATTGGCTATCGGATTAGCCCAGATGAAATCCATGAAGGTCAAGTGGGCTATACTTATGAAGAAGCTAAGCTTTTGGTCAAGGAGCTGGTCAAGCACGAACTAGACTACATCCATTTGTCGCTTTTGGCTGGCTATGATTCAAAACCTGCAGGATCTGACAAGACCTATGCAGATTATTTTAAGGAAGTGATGGATGAGCAAACCAAACTGATTACAATCGGTGGTGTCTTTAGTCAGGAAGATGCAGAAGCTGCTATTGAGGATACGGCTGCGGATTTGGTTGCAATCGGCCGTGGTACCCTGATTGACCCGTTATTTGGCTATAAAGTACAGGCGGGACGAGGAGCAGAAATTGTCCATGAGATTAGCCCTGAGCAGTTGAAAAACTCTCAATTGACACCGGGCTTGCTTGAAGTGTTCAGCCGTAAGGATTCTGGCGGGCTGCCTCCTCTACCTGGTCATGACAGTATTACCCACCTTCATACTGGTAAATTTGGGGATGAGGGGCAGTAAGAATAGCCTGCTCAAGATAGTATTGACAGAAGTCTGAACCTCCTCTGGAAAAAAACTTCTATATCTTTAAATTTAGGAAATATATCATGAAAACCGGAAACAAATTCCGGTTTTTTATGCGCTTGATAAAAAGAAGCCGATATACATCGTTGAATTTAAGGCTATTGACGCAGTTTAAGGGCAATCGAAAACTATTTTTTCTAAGTGACAAAAATGTAAGTTTAAAGGCTAAAATGAAAGGTTATCTTATGGCAGCTAGCTTGGGAATTCGGTATCCTATAAGTGTAAAGAAAAAGAAGATAACTATCTTCCAAACTAAAAAAATCAGATTTCAAGAAGGAGGCCCACTATGAAAATCAATCTTTTTAACCATCGCCAAAGTAAAACCTAAAGCTCAAAAAGATTTCCAAGGAAGAAATCGAGAAGACTCGCCTAGGCTGTAGCTTCCAGTCAATATTATTTCTGGCTGCAGTACAGTCACTGAGAGATTCCAGTATTCAAGGATAAGAGAAAGGTCAGCTGACTTTTCTCTTTATCCGACTTGGAGCACAAGATGACAAAAATGTAAGATTGGCAGGCAAAATGAAAGATTAGGGTTATGGAAACTTGTCTGCCTTTCCGGTATGATAGTAGTATCAAGTTAAATAAAGAAGAGGTTCGAGTATGACATTATTAGACGTACAGCACGTGAAAAAGATTTATAAAACCCGCTTTCAGGGCAGCCAAGTAGAGGCACTGAAGGACATTCACTTTACGGTAGAAAAAGGCGAATATGTAGCTATCATGGGGGAGTCGGGCTCCGGGAAATCCACCCTGCTCAACATCTTAGCCATGCTGGACAAGCCGACTGAGGGCCGCGTCTTTCTCAACGGAACTGATACAGCAACCATCAAAAACAGCCAGGCTTCCAGCTTCCGCCGGGAGAAATTAGGATTTGTCTTTCAGGATTTCAACCTTTTGGACACCCTATCGGTCAAGGATAATATTCTTCTGCCTCTGGTTCTCTCTCGTCGTCCCATTACCGAGATGATGCAAAAGCTGGTTACGACCTGCAATGAGCTGGGGATTAACAAGCTGCAAGAGAAGTTTCCCTTATGAGATTTCCGGTGGTCAGAAGCAGAGAGTTGCAGTGGCTCGGGCCATCATCACAGATCCTGAGATTCTGCTGGCGGACGAGCCGACAGGAGCCTTGGATTCCAAGTCTTCGGCGGCGTTGCTGGATGTCTTTGACGACATCAATGCACGTGGTCAAACTATTCTCATGGTGACCCACTCAACGGCAGCGGCTAGCCGCGCCAAGCGGGTGCTCTTTATCAAGGATGGGATTCTCTACAATCAAATCTTCCGTGGCGACAAGACCGAGCGGCAGATGTTCCAAGAGATTTCCGATACTCTGACAGTTATGGCAAGTGAGGTGAAGGACTAGTGTTTCGATTAGCAGCAAAATTGGCGGTATCCAATCTGATTAAGAACCGCCGTCTCTATTATCCTTTTGCACTGGCTACCTGTGTGGCTGTAGCCATTTCTTATATTTTCAACTCCTTGGCTTTTAATCCCAATCTATCCAAAATGACAGGGGCCAGCTCTGTTATCCTCGTTTTGGTCCTAGGGGTTGTTATTGTGAACATCACAGCTGGAATTATTGTCTTTTATGCCAATCAATTTGTCATGAAGAATCGCTCCAAGGAGCTGGGGCTTTACGGTATGCTAGGTCTTAATAAGCGTCATCTCTTTGTTATGACTTTTATTGAGCTGCTGATTTTCGGGCTAGTGGCTGTAAGTTTGGGGCTGACTATTGGTGTTCTCTTTGACCAGCTGATTTATGCCTTTTTGCTCAAGCTCATGGGTACCAAGGTGGTTTTGGTTTCAACTTTCCAGCTACCGGTCTTGATTCTTGTTTTTATTTTCTATGGCTTTATTTTTGCAGGCTTGGTCTTTGTTAATGGTTGGCGAATTCTGCGTTTTGATTCCCTGAAGATGTCTAAGGAAAAGGCCAGCGGAGAGAAGAAGAGCCGGTTTTTACTGCCACAGACCTTTATTGGTCTGGCAGCTCTGCTCTACGGATACTATCTGGCTCAGACCGTGCGGAATCCTATGGAAGCAATCTTCATCTTTTTTGGAGCAGTCCTCTTGGTCATTTTAGGAACCTACCTGCTCTTTAATGCTGGTATTACAGTCTTTCTGCAGCTTCTGCAAAAGAATAAAAAGTATTACTACCAGCCAAATAATATGATTTCCGTCTCAAATCTTATTTACCGGATGAAGAAAAATGCAGTGGGGCTGGCCACTATTTCCATCCTATCGACAATGGTTCTAGTGACCTTCTCTGCCGGTATGAACATCTATTCTGGCGCGGAATATATGCAAAAACTTATGTTTCCGCATGATTTCTCTATCAATGGCGGTGTGAATGCAAAAAAAGAACAGCTGGATCAGGTCTTGACAGAGTTTGTAGCAGAGAATCAGCTGAAGGTCAAGCAACAGGAGACCTATCAGTTTTATTCAATGGGTGTTAAGAAGAAAGAGGGTAACAGCCTAGATATTTATCCTAAGGGACAATGGACTGTGTCACCCAGTACCTATATCTTGATGTTTTCCAGCGAGGATTACAAAAAGCTGACAGGAAAGGATCTGTCTTTGCGGGAAAAAGAGATCGCTGTCTTTAACAAGGGAGTGGATCTGGATTATAAGCAGCCTCTGCAGCTGGCTGGTCAAAACTTGAGGATCAAGAAAGTCCTGTCTGAAGATTTTATCTTTCACAAGATTCCAGATGAGTATAATATCATCATTCCTAAAGGACTATATCTGGTAGCCAAGGATCCTAGTCAACTCTTGGCTCCGCAGATGGAGCAGCAAGCTATTAATCCTGTGCTCTATGGTAGTCTGGATATTGAAGCATCAGAAGATGAAAAGGCTAAGCTGGATACAATCTATCAAAAGAAAATGGCGGACTACAACCAGTCCCTACCAGAAGGTGCTGGAGGTGTCCACGGTCAAACTGGTGTGATTGGTATACTTGAGATTAAGGGTATGCTGGGTGGTGTCTTCTTTATAGGGATTTTCCTCTCTATTGTCTTCATGATGGGAACAGTGCTGGTTATCTACTACAAGCAAATTTCCGAAGGTTACGAAGACCGTGACCGCTTCATCATCCTGCAGAAAGTCGGCTTAGACGAGCAACAGACTAGAAAGACCATTCGTAAACAAGTACAGACTGTCTTCTTCCTGCCCCTAATCTTTGCCTTCCTTCATTTGGCCTTTGCCTATCACATGCTCAGTCTCATTTTACAGATGTTGGGCGTGCTCAACGCAAGTCTTATGTTAGTGGTGACTCTCGGTGTCTGCGCTCTGTTTATTGCAGTGTATGTCGGTGTCTTTCTCATTACTTCTCGCAGCTATCGCAAAATTGTGGCAATGTGATAGAAGAGACAGGATTCATATAGCTTTCATTTATTTTAAAGACTTAGGCTGAGATTTTTCTCAGCCTTTCTTTTCTCGGAAAACTTCTGACAAAGATTCCTAAAAGCGAGGAAATATGATAAAATAGAGCGTTAATGCAATTAGGAGAGTAAAAATAGATGAATATATTTAGAAAAAAAGATGCCAGCAAGGACAGAACGGGCATGCGCCGTCACTTGAAAATTCCTGATTTGATTTTGCTTGGTATTGGAGCAATGGTAGGAACTGGAATTTTCACCATCACAGGGACTGGAGCGGCCAAATATGCTGGGCCAGCTCTGACAGTCTCAATTGTCATTTCAGCCCTTTGTGTGAGTATTTCGGCCCTTTTTTACGCTGAGTTTGCCTCACGGATTCCAGCCAATGGCGGAGCCTACAGTTATATTTATGCGGTTCTGGGAGAATTTCCTGCTTGGCTGGCTGGTTGGCTGACCATCATGGAGTTCATGACAGCTATCTCAGGTGTTGCCTCTGGCTGGGGCTCTTATCTGAAAGGATTGCTGAGCGGCTTTGGTATCCAGCTACCGGTAGCCCTGAATGGCACCTTCAATCCAAAAGCAGGTACTTATGTGGACTTGCTGCCTATTCTGGTCTTGGTATTTGTTACGGGAGTTGTCCTTTTGAACTCAAAGGCAGCCCTGCGCTTCAACTCAGCCTTGGTGGTCTTGAAATTCTCAGCCTTGGCCCTCTTTATCATTGCAGGATTTTTCTTCATCAAACCAGAAAATTGGTCTAACTTTGCACCTTTTGGCTTTGGAGAAATCTATGGCGGCAAGGTCGGCATCATGGCCGGGGCTTCACTCATGTTCTTTGCTTTTTTGGGCTTTGAATCCATTTCCATGGCGGTCGATGAAATCAAAGAACCCCAAAAGAATGTTCCGCGTGGGATCGTTTTGTCCTTGAGCATTGTGACCATTCTCTATATTTTGGTGACCTTGGTCTTGACTGGGATTGTCCACTATAGCAAGCTGGATGTCTCTGATGCTGTGGCCTTTGCCCTGCGCAGCGTCGGACTTGGCTGGGCAGCTAACTATATCTCTGTCGTCGCTATTTTGACTCTGATTACAGTCTGCATCTCCATGACCTACGCCCTGTCGCGGATGATTTACAGTATTGCGCGTGATGGTCTTTTGCCTCGCTCTTTCAAGAAATTGACAGAGACCAGTCGGGTGCCAAAGAATGCAACGATTTTAGTAGGGATTGCCTCAGCAGTTTGTGCGGGTATCTTCCCCTTAGCTAGTATCGCCTCTTTCCTCAATATCTGTACCTTGGCCTATCTGATTTTATTAGCTGTGGCAGTCTTGAAATTGCGGAAAGATCAAGGAATGCCCAAAGCTGGAGAATTCAAAACGCCTTTAGTCCCTCTGACACCGATTTTATCCATTATCATCTGCCTGTCCTTCATGACCCAGTACACCAAGGAAACATGGCAGGCCTTTGGCATTGCATTGCTACTGGGAAGTCTCATCTACGCCTTTTATGGCTATAAGAACTCAGAAATATCTGTAAAAGAGAAGTAGGATAGAGTATTGCTATTAAGCAGAAAGAAGAAGTAGAAAAGAATTAAAAAACTTAATCTAACCCAAAAGAAGAAAATCTGGCTCTTTTGCTCCTTGCTCTTATCGCCCTAATTTTACTGGCGATTGTGATCAATATTCAGCTGAACCAGCCCGAAGATATGCATGCTGAGTATGTTCGGCTTTGGAAGACAACTTGGCATGAGGAAAATAAAGATTGGCTCTATCCATTGAAAAATATCTGTCTTGTTATTCTGGCAGTTCTAGCTGGGTCTGGTTTGATGATTGCATTCTCTAAGAGTGAGAGATGGAAATAAGAATTTGTAGATTAAAATAATCTTACAAATGTAAAATTGACGATGATAAATGTAAGGTAGAGACATGGAAAACATGTCTCTATTTTGCTATAATCAGCTCAGAAATCCTCACAAGAAAGGTTGTGTGATTATGAAAAAAGTCCTTTTAGGTTGCTTGGGAACAGTACTGGTTTTGCTTGCTCTTTTAATAGGTTTTCTGGCCTACTTTGGTCCAGACTATGGCATTTTTCTTTTCCCACCTAGTCCGCAGGACTACGCCCGCTCGGTTGTGAAAAAGCTTGATTTCGGTCTTTATACGGACAAAGACTGGGAAAATGAGAAGAAGAAAGCCTTGGAGAAGCTTGAATCAGCTAAGACTTATCAAGACACCTATCCTATCTTGGAAAAATTAACCAAAGAAGCTGGCGGAAAGCATTCTTATTTTTTAAGTCCACAGGATAATCCCGAAAATGGTCCGGAAAGCAAAAATCAGCCTGAAGTGCAGAATCGAGAGGGAGTTCTCTATTTAAAAGTTCCTGCTTTCACTGGTGATGCACAGGTAGCGAAGGCTTATGCCAAGAAACTGTCAGCAGCTCTTAAAAAGGGTGAGTATCAGGCGGTTGTAGTGGATTTGAGAGATAACACCGGCGGGAATATGTATCCGATGATTGCTGGACTGACCTCTCTTTTGCCTGATGAAGACCTCTTCCAATTCGTTTATAAAAATGGAAGCAAGAGCGCGGTTTCTCGGTCAGATGTTCTGAAGCAGCTTGGTCTGGAGCAGACTGATGAGAAAGCAAAGAAAGTGCCAATAGCTGTGCTTACCAATGGGAAGACAGGTAGCTCAGGAGAGATGACTGTTTTAGCTTTTAAGGGGCTGGAAAATGTTAAAATATTTGGTCAGCCAACGGCAAGCTATACTACGGGAAATAATTATTATCAACTATATGATGGAGCAGTTTTACTCTTGACTACCTCGAGTATCCTAGATCGCACGGGCAAGCTTTATGAGAATGAGGCAATTCAGCCCGATATCCTAACAGATCAGCCTTTAGAAGAGGCGGAGTCTTGGTTGAAGGGACAGATGGGAGAATAGTTCATTGAAAGCAGTCAAAAAGACTGCTTTTCTGCTATAATAAAGAGAAGAACGAGGTGACAGATGATTCGTAAAGTAAAACTAAGAGATGCCGCAGCCATTCAGCGGCTTAATGCTGAGTGCCTGGGCTATGACTTCGATAGGGAAGCGACGGAGGCTCAACTAAAAAGGTTATTAGAGAATGACCAACATTTGATTTTGGTAGCTGAAGAAGGCGATCAGGTCATAGGTTATGCTCATGCGGCTAGCTACGACTGTCTCTATTTCCCGTCCTTGCTCAATCTCTTGGCTTTAGCCGTCGCTCAGGATTTTCAAGGTCGGGGACATGGCAGAGCGCTGATGCAAGCTTTGCGTGAAGAGGGAAAAGCAGCAGGCTACACAGGGATTCGGATTAATTCAGGCATTTCCCGCTCATCAGCCCATGAATTTTACCGCAGCCTTGGCTGCAGCGAAAAAGCAGACCAAAAACGATTTTATTGGGGATTTTAGAGACGTAAAGAAGAAAAAATTAAGGAGACGGTCATGAAAAAAAAGAAGATAGTGTATGTTTTATTGAGTATTCTCTTGTTGGGAGCTTTAGCTCTGCTTACCATATGGATTATTAAAACAAATACTAAAGTTTATATCAATAGGCAAGAAACAAAATTCAAAAGCATTCAGCTTTTCGATAATAATAAGTTTGTATTGGTCGCTGTAGGGGAGAAAGATAATTATGGTCATATTTACTATGGACAAAATTATGTTTCAACTATAGCTGTCCATTCTTGGCGAATTGGAGAAGTTAAAAACTCTCCACCAATTGGGAAAGAAGAATACTATAAGATAATCAGCTACGATTTAAATAGCCCTAATCTATCAAAGAAAGAACTAGACCTGTATGAATTACCTAGAATTCAGACACAAAAATTTAGACTCAATGAAGTCTTAAGCAGTTATTATGGTAATGGGAAAGACTATATGGCACGAGACAATCTTTACCAATATGTTAATGGAGAATATTTTGAGCAAAGTTTTTTACTGGATATTGATAATGAGGAGCTCTTTTTCAAAGATGTTGCTCAAAGAAGAAATGAGATGGATACAAATAGCTCTTATAATCAAAATATTAGTTTCGGACCTGGAAATCTTTTTGATAGCTTTCGATTTAAGTTGCAGGAGCTACATTTAAGTGAAAGTGATGGGAAACTTAGGCCAGATCCTGATTATCGCAATAAAATTGATATTTCCAATACCAACTTTGCTCAGCTATATCCAGAAGTAGCTAAGAATATGAAAGATATAGATCGACTTTATTTCCGACCTGAACAGTATAACCAAAAAGAATGGTTTGATAACCTCTTGCATTGGTTTGCGCCTAAGGGGCAGGATGTAATGGAAGTGTATGCGACGGATTCTGCAACAGGTGAGAAAACACAAATTAAATCATTTGATGATTATTTAGCATGGCGAGAAGCCCACCCTGAGGAGGTGAAAAAATATGAGCAATAAAATTGAACCACTAACCCAGCAGCATGCTTTGGAAATTGCTAAGGACTGGCATTATGAGGCGCCTTATGACTTTTATGATATGAAAAATGACCTGGAAGATTATGAAGAAATGGTTTCTCCTGAAGCGCGTGGGGACCGTTATTATCAAGTACTGAGAGAAGGGAAACTCTATGGATTTTTCTGCTTGGAGCAGAAAGGAAAGCAAGTTTTGGAGCTTGGTTTGGGGATGAAGCCGGAGCACTGCGGAAAGGGTCAGGGCGCTGCATTTTTGCAGGAAATTCTGGACTTTATCTCGGAAAATTTTGCGCCCCAAGTCATCAGGCTATCCGTTGCTGACTTCAATCACCGAGCCCAGCAGCTTTATCTCAACATGGGCTTTGAAGTGGTGAGGCGCATTCCGCAGGAAAGCAATGGCGATATTCATCTCTTTGTGGAGATGGAGAAGAAGGTCTAATTTTAGACTTTGTTGCAAAGTAGCAGATAAACCTGTTGACAGTCAAGCAAAAGTCGTCCAATATACTTATGACTGCGGACGATTATCAGCTAATTTGTAAATGAATATCAATAAACAAAAGGAGAAAACCATGACATTTGAAGAAATTTTACCAGGCCTTAAGGCCAAGAAAAAATATGTGCGCACAGGCTGGGGCGGAGCGGAAAACTATGTCCAGCTCTTTGATACGATTGAGCAGAATGGGGTGGCTCTTGAAGTGACACCTTATTTCCTGATCAATGTTTCAGGCGAAGGAGAGGGCTTCTCCATGTGGAGTCCGACTCCTTGTGATGTGCTGGCGACAGATTGGGTGGAAGTAGATGACTAAGACGGTACTGGTGACGGGAGCTAGCTCTGGCATCGGCCGAGCTCAGGCTCTGACCTTTTTGGAAAATGGCTACCGCGTCTACGGGGTGGACAAGGATGAAAATCCTGGTTTTCTCAATGAGCTTCGTTTTGTTAAGCTGGATTTGACAGGGGATTTGACACCGCTCTTCACCAGCTTGCCTGAGGTGGATATTCTCTGCAATACAGCAGGTATTTTGGACAATTATCGTCCCCTGCACCAGACGAGCGACGAGGACTGGGAGCAGATTTTTGCGCTCAATCTGACCGCCACCATGAAAATCACCCGCTTTTACCTACAGAAAATGCTGGAGAAAAAGTCTGGTATCATCATTAACATGTGCTCGATTGCTAGCTTTCTGGCTGGCGGCGGCGGTGCTGCCTATACAACCTCTAAGCATGCTCTGGCTGGCTTGACCAAGCAGATAGCCTTAGACTATGCGGATAAAAATATCCAAGTCTTTGGCCTAGCGCCAGGCGCTGTCAAGACAGCTATGACTGCTGCGGATTTTGAACCAGGAGGACTAGCAGACTGGGTTGCTGAGGAAACGCCAATCAAGCGCTGGCTGGATCCTCAGGAAGTGGCAGATATCAGCCTCTTTCTAGCCAGTGGTAAGGCAGCTGCTATGCAGGGCGAGATTATCAAAATTGACGGCGGCTGGAGTTTGAAGTAAGGAAATAAAATGTTTAAATGGGAAAAACGCAAAAAGACTTATATGATTTGTCTAGCTCTGTTATTTCTTATCTGGTTAAACAATACAAGCCTCTTTTCTAATAAAGAGGGGCAGGAATATAAAATCCTAGCCCATCGAGGACTCGCACAGATCTTTGATGAATCTAAAGCGGACTGGGACAGCAATACGGCAGCTATGATTGACCCGCCTACGCATTCCTATCTTGAGAACACCATTTCTTCGATGCAGGCGGCCTTTGACCTAGGAGTGGATGCGGTGGAGTTTGATGTAAAATTGTCCAAAGACAAGCAACTGGCAGCCTTTCATGATGCAACTCTGGAATTCAAAACTTGCATTAAGGGAGAAATTCAGGATTACACGATGGCTGAGCTCAAAAAGATGGATATCGGTTACGGTTATACGGCTGATGGCGGGAAAACCTATCCTTTTAGAGGAAAAGGAGTCGGTCAGATGCCCACAATAGATGAGGTTTTTGAGTCTTTTCCCGACAAGGAGTTTGTGATTGAGGTCAAAGACGGGAAATTAGAAACCTATAAAGTCTTGTGGGAGAAACTAAAAAGGCTCTTGCCCGAAAGGCTAAATAAACTCAGTGTTTGCGGGGCAAGCGAGGAAGGCGTTCATTGGTTGCGCAGTCAGAGCAGCAGTCTCAAGCTCTTGTCCAAAAAGCGCATGCTTAAAGCTCTTATCCAATATGAATTATTGGGCTTTACCGGCTATATACCTGAGGAAATGAAAAATGCAGAGCTGCGCATTCCTTTGAAATATGCTAAGTTCTTATGGGGTTGGCCAAATAAATTTATGGAAAGAATGGAAGCTGTCAATACACGGGTTGAGCTAACAGCTGGCGGCAGCGACTTATCAGAAGGTTTCGATCATATCCATAGTCTAAAAGATATTCCAGAGGGCTTTGATGGCTATATCTGGACCAATAAAATCAATGAACTGCATCTGAAAGAAGTTAAAGAATGAAGGCAAAGAATACTTTTTTCCAAACCTGGACCAAAAATATGGTAATTTACGGTTTGGATGCTGGTCTAGGGCAGTTCTTTATGAACATGCCTGAGACATCCTGCCTTTACCAACTAGGAAATTTTCTCTTTCCTCTATGGGATGCGCACAATAAAGCTTCCAAGAAGGTCGCAGAAAGCTTGGGCTATCAGTGTCTAGGAGTTTATCCGGCTTATGAATGGAAAGGGACTTTTGACCAATGAAGAAAAACCAAACCTATTTCTTAAAAGACATCATTGAGGCTGTGAAATCGGAAGAGCTAGATGATGATTTCTGTTTGTATGCTAAGGAAAATGGAGAACTGAATTTTCAGGACAGCTACTTGCTTCCTTGTTGGTAAAGTTTTTGTCCTTTAGGGCAAAAATCATGGCTATTGTTATCATTAAAGCAAACCAAAAGGCGGGAATGAGAATAGGAGAAAGCATTTCACGAAGGGCTGGTGCAATAGCGCTGAGTAGCCGACTAAGGAGAATTCCTGTTAAGGGAGTTGTTAGGGCAAACCAGCGCGGGTAAGCCGTTTTCTTACTCAAAACGAGGATAACAATAAATAGGAGAAGTACAGCCATAAGTACGAAATAAATAAGCAGAAAGTTATTTTTCACTATTGAAAAGCTTTCTAGTAATTTTGCAATATCGGCAGAGGGATTATGGGCATACAGCCGCGAAGTGGCGGCAAAATAGAAATAGCTGGTGTGGAGGAAAACACAGACAGTCATGAGAATCCAAGCTCCTACTATTCCTAGCCATTTTTGTCTCAGCCCGATAGAGAGGATATAGACGCCCATTCCTAAAAGCGGGAAAAGAAGTAAGGCATAGCCTGCAAAATCAACTTTCCAAGCTGCTAAATCAGGCATGTGCTGCCAAAATCCCTTTCCAAAACCGTCAGAGATAGCAATCAATATATCTGCAACATAAATCAGCCAGCTTCCTAAAATAGACCAGGGAGCCCAGCGACGGATCGTTTTTTGAGTCATAAGCGCCTCCTTTAGACTTGTGTTGCTAACATTTTACCAAAGGTTTGTTACGGAAGCAAGTCTCGAAATGCCTAGAGGCTATAAAATGGTGTCTGCTTTCTATGTAAGGGGATGAAATGATTTCAGAAAGTGTGGGAAATGTTTGATTTTTGGGCTCTTTGTCAACTGTAGTGGGTTGATGAGAAGTTATAATCTGGAGAGGACTAAATCAGTCCTCTCCTTTTTGATGTTCAAAGCGATGAGGATTCTAGTTTTAAAATTGTCAAAGTTCCGAAATCCGAAAGCGTTTCGCTTGATGACTTTGATGAGGTTGTTAGTAGCTTCTAGTTTTGTGTTTGAGTAGGGCAGTTCCAGTGCGTTCAGGATCTTATCCTTGTTTTTCAAGAAGGTCTTAAAAACAGTTTGAAAAATAGGATTTACATAAGAAATGGTATCTTCAATGAGTCCAAAGACAAGTAAGGGAGCAGGAGCTGGAGTTGATTTATTACGGTGAAGATTTTGCGGATGTTCTCTTGTCAGTCATGGAGCAGAAAGCAGAAGCGCCTGATCAAGAGTGTTTACAGGCTCTGCTTTACTATTATGAGCATGATGACTTTATGGATTTTGATAAAAATACAGTTTTGTAGGAAGATTTTTATAAACAATAATTTTTTTATTTTTAGAAAGACAGGAGAAATAATGACCCCAAAAGAAATGTGGCAGGCATACAAGAAAATCAATCCAGAGATTGGCGATGAGATTGACGCCTGGGTCTTCGGTGTTCAAGCAGACCAACTGGCTGACTTAGTGCTTCGTGGTGAAAAGACAGCGACTGCTTCGGCCTATGAGCTCTATAAGCTTGAAAATGAGCCCTTGCCGCAGGCAGGAAGTTTTGATGTCATTTTAGACAGTCAAGATAGGGCAGTCTGTATCATTGAAATCACCAAAGTCTCTGTGCTGCCTTTTAATGAGGTTTCAGCCGAACACGCCTTTAAGGAAGGAGAAGGAGACAAATCCTTGGCCTACTGGCAACAGGTCCATGAGACATTTTTCACAGAGTATCTGGCGGAAGCCGGTTTGGAATTTTCCCAAGAAACGGGTGTCGTCCTAGAAGAATTTCGCAAGGTCTATCCGCTGGATCAAGCTTAAGTCTATTTTTGAATAGGCTTTTTGTTTGTCCTTGATAAATCGAAGCAAAAATGTTACTATTAGGTATACAAAAATCGTTATTTGGAGGAGAAATGGACAAATTAATTTTAGGTTTACTTATGATAAAGAATTTTACAGTTTATGAAATTCGTCAGGTGATGCGGCAAAATTTCAGCTCTATGTGCAGCGACAGTCTAGGCAGTATCCAAGCAGCCTTAAAAAAACTGTCCCAGCAAGGGGCAGTGACTTATTCGGAGTATGTAGAAAAAGGAAAAATGAAGAAGGAATATGCCATTACCGCTTCGGGACGAATCTTGTTTTTGGAGTGGCTTAAAACGCCTATTGACATGAGCAAGAACAAGAATATGGACTTGGGGAAATTCCTTTTTATGGGTTACCTGCCTAAGAAAGAGCAGCTTCAGATGCTGGATTTGACCATTGAGGGACTGGAAGTTGAAGTTCAAGAGTTTGAAGCTGTCAAAGACGCGATTCGTTTTACGGAGGAGCAGGAAAAGGTAAAAGCCTATCTAGAGCAGAACAGCCACCTGGCTACAGAGCTGATAGAGACCAGTCAGGCGGCTGATTTAGCTGAAAGTATTTCCCAGATTGGCTATTTTGAGATGAAGACGCTGGAATTTGGGCTGGATTCGGCTCGCTTTCAGTTGAACTGGTTTAGCAAGCTTCGCCAGCAGTTGGCTGAAAATGAGAAAGAGGGCTGAGATACTAAGTATTCAAAAAGCAGCGGCTCCTTGCCTTGTAGATACATTTGGCAATGACTTTGAGAGTTTGAAAAACCAATTAGCATTTCTTCCGCTACAGTCTTTTAGAGACCGTTTCTGAAAAAAGATTGAAAACAGCTCTAAAAAAGCTTATAATATAAGCTATAAAACGACAAAAGGCTTCTAGGAGGATTGATTTTGAAGAAGGTTCATTTTTTTATCATTTACGGCTGTGTCTGCTTTGTACTGATTGGCGGAACCTTTCTTTATACCTACTTTAAACCTGGAGGCATAGCGGAAGCAATCGAGTCCCGCTTTAAGCTGTCTGCTGTAGTGGATGCATCCTTAAAAAATTTCGATCATGATAGTTTCTACATGGATCGGCTATCTGAGTCGACCTATCTAGAAGGCTACAAAAAAAGAAAAGCTGAGACCGTTAAGCAATTGACCGTTTCAGGGTCACCTTATTTAGCTAAGCTTTACGAAACCTATGATGATCAAGAACTGACCCATTATTTCAGCGAAGATCGGATGTACTTGGAAGAAAAAGACGGCTTTGAGACCATTGATGACACCGACTCCCGGAAACATATCAATGGCTATTCGGGCTTATCTTCCTTTAAGGCTTTGCTGCAGGTCATGGTAGATAATGAGTCAGAACTGACTAAGAAAAAAGTGGAAGGCGGCTATGAGTTTTCAGTGACAGCAGAAGGTGATTTGGCCTATGACCTTATCGATGCCTTCTACTATGCTTATAATGATGAGCATTATGATACGACTATCGATATAGAGAAGTGTAAGGTTGCCTTTGTGGTTGACCCTAAGACTCGGACCATCCGCTCTATTGATATGACTATGGATTTGGACGAAGATACAGCTTTAGATGGAGAATTGATTTACTTCAAGCAGCGTGCTGTCTTCAAGGACTATGGCAAGGCAAAAGTTCATCTTCCAAAGAAAATCAAAGAAAAAGAAGCAAAATCAGCTGTTTAAAGGCTGATTTTTTGTGCGAAAGGCTTTTATTGTAGCATTTTCTCTGGTATCTTGATTTTAATTTTTAAAAATTACCTTTTAGTGATATAATAAAGGTGATATCCTACAGAAAAGAGATAATTGATGACAAATTACGCGATTATTTTGGCTGCGGGTAAGGGTACTCGCATGAAGTCAGATTTGCCAAAGGTTCTGCATAAGGTTGCAGGAATTTCCATGCTGGAACATGTTTTTCGTAGTGTCAATGCTATTGATCCAGAGAAGACCGTGACAGTTGTTGGCCACAAGGCAGAGCTGGTCGAGCAAGTCTTGGCAGGTCAGACAGACTTTGTCCGTCAGACTGAGCAGTTGGGAACGGGTCATGCCGTTATGATGGCCGAGCCTGTTTTGGAAAATCTGACAGGTCAGACTTTAGTTATTGCTGGCGACACTCCCCTGATTACAGGAGAAAGCCTGAAAAACCTGATTGACTTCCATATCAACCACAAGAATGTTGCGACTATCCTGACAGCAGAAGCAGATAATCCTTTTTGGCTACGGCCGTATCGTACGCAATCAGCACGACGAAGTCTTGAAAATTGTTGAGCAGAAGGATGCTTCAGACTTTTGAGCAGCAAATCAAGGAAATCAATACAGGGACTTACGTCTTTGACAATGCTCGCCTCTTTGAAGCCCCTCAAAAATATCAATACTAATAATGCTCAAGGCGAATACTATATCACAGATGTGATTGGTATTTTTCCGAGAGAATGGTGAAAAAGTCGGCGCTTATACGCTGAAAGACTTTGATGAAAGTCTAGGTGTCAACGACCGCGTAGCTTTGGCTACAGCTGAGGGTGTTATGCGCCGCCGGATTAACCAGCAGCATATGGTCAATGGTGTCAGCTTTGTCAATCCTCATGCGACCTATATCGATATCGATGTAGAAATCGCGCCTGAAGTCCAAGTCGAAGCAAATGTGACCCTGAAAGGTCAGACCAAGATTGGGGCAGAGACTATCCTGACCAATGGTACCTACATCGTGGACTCTGTCATTGGGGAGCGGACCGTTATCACCAACTCTATGATTGAGGAGTCAAGTGTTGCGGATGGAGTGACGGTCGGACCTTACGCTCACATTCGTCCAGGTTCTAGTCTGGCCAAGGATGTCCATGTCGGAAACTTTGTTGAAGTCAAAGGCTCATCTCTCGGCGAAAATACCAAGGCTGGTCATTTGACCTACATTGGAAATTCTGAGGTCGGTGCTAATGTCAATTTTGGTGCAGGTACGATTACGGTCAATTATGATGGCCAGAAGAAGTACAAGACTATCATTGGCGACAATGTCTTTGTTGGTTCCAACTCGACTATTATTGCTCCAGTTGAACTGGGTGACAATTCACTAGTCGGTGCAGGTTCTACTATTACCAAGGATGTGCCAGCGGATGCTATTGCTTTGGGACGTGGCCGTCAGATTAACAAGGAAGATTACGCTAAGCGACTTCCTCATCATCCTCAAAATAAGTAGGTTCAGTCATGGAATTTGAAGAAAAAACCGTCCAACGTACGGAAATTTATCAGGGACCGATTTTTAAAGTGGTTCAGGACCAGGTAGAGCTGCCAGGAGGTAAGGGTCAAGCCCAACGGGATTTGATTTTTCATAATGGGGCGGTGGCTGTGATTGCTATCACTCCGGAAAACAAGATGATTTTAGTCAAGCAGTACCGCAAGGCGATTGAAGCGACTTCTTACGAGATTCCAGCTGGCAAGCTGGAGCTAGGAGAGAATGCAGATCCCCAAGCGGCTGCTCTCCGAGAATTAGAAGAAGAGACTGGTTACACAGGACAGCTGGAGTTGGTCTATGATTTCTACTCTGCCATCGGTTTTTGCAATGAGAAAATCAAGCTATACAGCGCCAGCCATTTGACAAAGGTCGAAAACCCTCGTCCCCAAGACGAGGATGAAACATTGGAACTTTTTGAAGTCAGTCTGGAGGAGGCACATCAGTTGCTGCAAAACGGTGATATCTGTGATGCCAAGACCATCATGGCCCTTCAGTACTGGGAACAAAAAAATCTGAATAAATAGGAACGTAGATCAATGGGAAAAGCTTTATTAACAGATGAAATCATTGAGCGGGCTAACCGCGGTGAGGATATTTCGGGGCCGCCTCTCATGGATGACGAGGAAACCAAGATTCTTTCAACTGGCAGAAGCTCCTTTAGCTCGCAGCAGTCCAGCCAACAGGATACTCAATTTGGTTATCAAAGCCCTCAAAACCGCTTTGGTTATGAAGAAGCTCGGTCTCAGCAGAATCAGAGTCGTTTTGGCTATCAGGCTGCTCAAAACCAAGAGGAGTTTACAGATGAGACTCTGCACATTGAGGTAGATCCGACCGTGACTAAGAGCCGTCGGATTGAAAACCAAAAGCGGAGCCTCTTTCAAGCCAAACTCAATAAGATTCTCCTTTGGGTGGTCATCCTCTTGATTGGTTTGATTGCTGCTATAATTTGGTGGCCTTAAAAACCAGCTCTATTGCACTTAAAAGGAAGCCTAGCCTGTCTAAGCTTCTTTTCATAAGATAAATTGAGGTATTATATGAAAATTGGAATTATCGCAGCCATGCCTGAAGAGCTGAAGATTTTGCTGGAGCATTTGAAAAATCCGCAGAAGCACCTGCGTTTGGGGCATGTCTATCATACGGGCTCTATTGGCTACCATGAAGTAGTCTTGGTCGAAAGCGGGATTGGCAAGGTTATGTCCGCTATGAGTGTGGCTGTTTTGGTCAATGACTTCAAAGTCACAGCCGTGATTAACACAGGCTCAGCTGGAGCAGTGGCAGAAGGTCTGGCTATCGGCGATGTGGTGGTCGCAGATCGTCTGGTCTACCATGATGTGGATGTGACGGCCTTTGGCTATGACTACGGTCAGATGGCGCGGCAGCCGCTCTATTTTGAAGCGAGCCGCTATCTGGTTGCTGAAATGAAGAAAATTTTGGAAAAAAACCCATCAAAAGGCTAGAGTAGGTTTGATTGCGACGGGTGATAGCTTTGTTGCTGGTCAAGACAAGATTGATTGCATCAAGGAGCATTTCCCAGATGTCTTGGCTGTCGAGATGGAAGGCGCAGCTATTGCTCAAGCTACACATTCAATTGGCCTGCCTTTTATGGTTATTCGGGCCATGAGCGACACAGCTAGTCATGATGCCAATGTAACTTTTGATGAATTTATTCTTGAAGCTGGTAAACGCTCGGCAGAAACCCTGATTCAGTTTCTGAAAGAGTTGGTTTAAAGGGAGAGATAGTATGTACAAAGAGTCTTATTTTGATGGTGGTCTCTTTTCTTACATCGGTCATGTGATTTTAGCTACCTTGATTACCGTTTTTACACTGGGAATTTGTGCACCTTGGGGCATGTGTATTCTGTATAATTGGAAGATAAAACATACAGTTATTGACGGGCACCGTCTTTACTTTGACGGTACTGCCATGCAGCTTTTTGGAAATTGGATTAAGTGGTGGCTCCTGACCATTGTTACCTTTGGTATTTATGGATTTTGGCTGAAGATCAAACTGACCCAGTGGATTATCAAGCATACACATCATGCGAATTGAGAACAAGCAAGCGAGACTTAAGTGGCTCGCTTTTCTCTTTTTTCCATCTTGCCAAAAAATCCCTTTTGATGGTATAATCAAGGAACTGCAATCAATGATAGAGGAGAAAAAATGAGTATCTTAGAAGTGAAAAATCTCAGCCACGGTTTCGGAGACCGGGCTATTTTTGAGGATGTATCCTTCCGCCTGCTCAAGGGTGAGCATATCGGCCTGGTCGGTGCCAATGGTGAGGGAAAGTCAACCTTTATGAGCATTGTGACGGGTAAAATGCTGCCAGACGAAGGTAAGGTCGAGTGGTCCAAGTATGTGACGGCTGGCTATCTGGATCAGCATGCTGTGCTGGAGCAAGGTCAGTCTGTCCGTGATGTCTTGCGCACGGCATTTGACGAGCTTTTCAAGACCGAGGCTCGTATCAATGAAATCTATATGAGCATGGCTGAGGAAGGGGCCGATGTTGATGCCCTGATGGAAGAAGTGGGCGAGCTACAGGATCGCTTGGAGAGCCGAGATTTCTATACGCTAGATGCCAGGATTGATGAGGTCGCACGGGCACTAGGTGTCATGGACTACGGTATGGAAAGCGATGTGACGGAGCTATCTGGTGGACAGCGGACCAAGGTTCTCTTGGCCAAGCTGCTTCTTGAAAAACCAGATATCCTGCTCTTGGACGAGCCAACCAACTATCTGGATGCGGAGCATATTGACTGGCTCAAGCGTTACTTACAGAACTATGAAAATGCCTTTGTTCTGATCTCGCATGATATTCCTTTCCTGAATGACGTCATCAATATCGTCTACCATGTGGAAAATCAGCACTTGACTCGTTATTCTGGTGATTATTATCAGTTCTTAGAGGTCTATGAGATGAAAAAATCTCAGCTAGAAGCAGCCTACGAGCGGCAGCAGAAAGAAATTGCAGACCTCAAAGACTTTGTAGCTCGTAATAAAGCCCGTGTAGCGACCCGTAATATGGCCATGTCCCGCCAAAAAAAGCTGGATAAGATGGACATCATCGAGTTGCAAAGTGAAAAGCCAAAGCCTTCATTTGACTTCAAGCCTGCCCGCACACCTGGCCGTTTTATCTTCCAAGCCAAGGATTTGCAGATTGGTTATGACCGACCGCTGACCCAGCCCCTTAACTTGACCTTTGAGCGCAATCAGAAGGTGGCTATCATCGGGGCAAATGGGATTGGAAAAACAACCCTGCTCAAGAGTTTGCTAGGGATTATTCCGCCTATCGCAGGTCAAGTCGAGCGCGGGGACTACTTGGAGCTGGGTTATTTCGAGCAGGAAGTCGAAGGCGGCAATCGTCAGACACCGCTGGAAGCAGTCTGGAATGCCTTTCCGGCTCTTAACCAAGCAGAAGTCCGAGCGGCTCTGGCCAGATGTGGCCTGACTTCCAAGCACATTGAGAGCCAGATCCAGGTCCTTCAGGTGGAGAGCAGGCCAAGGTTCGACTTTGCCTCCTCATGAACCGAGAAAATAATGTTTTGGTGCTGGATGAGCCGACCAATCACCTAGATGTCGATGCCAAGGAAGAGCTCAAACGAGCTCTGAAAGAATACAAGGGAAGCATCCTTATGGTCTGCCATGAGCCTGATTTCTATGAAGGCTGGATGGATCAGATCTGGGATTTTAATCAGTTGACTTGATAAAATTTAATAAAGGAAAAGAGACGGTTCATTGAGAATCGTCTCTTTCTGTTGCTAATAATTCAAAAACTGCTCGATTTCCTGCTTCTCAATCTGTTTACCGTGCTGGCATACAGGGCAGGTGAGGTAATGTTTTCTACCGTAAGGAAAGGTTGGAATCCAATAGAGTGTAAACTTTCGGCCGGTTTCAATAATGTCCCAAGGTGCGACATTGTGGCAGTTGGCACATTCGATATTGCTTTGGGTCTGTCCTACGTTTTTCTGATAACCTTTATATCCCCAGATAATCATATTGATTTCCCTCCTTTATTGGTTGGGCAGCAAGCTTATTTGCTGAAGTCATAGTCCTTGATAATCTCGATTTTTTCAATCTTGATATCTTTTTTAGGCTTGTCGTTGTCGTCTGTTTCTGCAGCAGCGATTTTGTCCACCACATCCATCCCTTCCAGCACTTGGCCAAATACGGTATAAGCTCCGCCATCTAAAGTAGGATTTCCACCGTTTTTATAGGCTTCGATGATTTTGGCTGGGAAGGAATCCGTAGACATTTGGCTAGTCAAATCTTTTTTGCTTTGGTTGATGAAGAACTGACTGCCATTGGTATCAGGGCCTGCATTGGCCATGGATAGGGCGCTCGGATATTATAGAGATATGGAGAATACTCATTTTTAAAGCCGTTTCCAGAGTCTTTAGACTTGTCTTTGCCCTTCCAGATAGACTCGCCTCCAGTGCCGTTGCCTTTAGGATCTCCGGTCTGAATCATAAATTCATTGATAACGCGGTGGAACAAAACGCCGTCATAGTAGCCTTCCTTAGCATGGGTCAGGAAGTTTTCAACGGCTAGTGGGGCTTGTTTTGGAAAGAGCTTGATGCGGATATCGCCTTCAGTCGTTATCAACTTGACTTCCGCTTCATCCTCTGCAACTTCTGTAGATAGCTGCGGGAAGTTGGCATTTTCGTTGGTCATGGCATCCTTGAATTGCTCACGGAGTTTGCTGGTTTCCTCTGGATCAGAGCTAGAGCTCACTAGAGAGGAACTGCTGGATGAGTTGGAGGAGCTAGTAGTCTCCTCTTCTTTGCCTTTACCAGAGCAGCCAGCCAAGACAAGTCCTGATAAGAGGCTGATAAGAAGAATTTTTTTCATATAAAACCTTTCTCGCATTTGATTGTAAACTACTGATATTTTACTACAATTAGGCTAGTTTTTCAAACCCTCCTGTGTCAGACAATCCAGAAGCAGATTTTTAAGTCCTGCTGGCTGTATGTTTAGGCCGCGAATTGCTTCTATGTCTAGCCATTCAGGTTGATAGATATTCTGGGCATGCCTGCGAAGGGCTTCCTCGCCCTGAATCATTGGAGCTGATGTATGGCTGATAGTGGCATGAAAATAGATTTCTAAGCGTTGGCCATTTCTGAAAGTAAAGGCTGGCTGCAGCTGCTTTTCAGACAAGCTCCAACCCAGCTCTTCCTGAATTTCTCGCTGAGCTGCTTGGACTGCAGTCTCACCTGACTCAGCCCCGCCGCCCGGTATCACAAAATACTCTTCTCCATTTTTCCAGCGGTGGATGAGCAGTATTTGCTTGGTTTGGGGATTGTAAAGAATGACTCCGGCTCGCATTATCTTCCTCCTGAAATATTTTTACTGTTAATTAATTAGAATTTCCTTTTATTCTAACACAAGAGCAAGAGTTTTGCTTGGACTTGTTAAAAGTATGGTAGAGTGAACAAATTCATCTGGATGTAATTAAATTTTTATCTGAAGAGAGAGTTTAATAGCAGGCGAACTTGTGCATAGAGAAATGTTATGATAAAATAAACAGAGTAAAAATAATAAGGAGTGTTTTCCATGGAGAAAAGACTGACAAGAGATGTCAACAACAAAAAAATCGCTGGTGTATGTGCCGGTATCGCAAACTACTTTGATTTAGATCCAACCTTGGTCCGTATTCTTTGTATTGTTTTTTGCTGTGCAGCAGGTACAGGTGTCTTGGCTTACTTGATTGCCTGGGCTGTTATGCCAGAGGCTTAATAAGAATTTTGTGATAGTGAAACGAGAACTGGTTAGCCCAGTTCTTTTTGCGTGGATAAATAAGTTTTTTGCTTCGGATCTAGATAAAAGATTTCTCATCTAAGACTCAAATATGGTATAATAAGGGTTATGGCAACAAAGAAAAACACGAAAAAAGGCCGGACTACTCGTCGGCCGACAAAAGCAGAATTAGAAAGACAAAAAGCAATAAAGAGAATGATTGCCACCTTTGTGTTGGCTCTTATTCTTTTGTTTGCAGCAATTAAGCTGGGCGCCTTTGGGGTCACCATTTATAATATGATTCGCCTCTTGGTGGGAAGCTTGGCTTATCTGGCTATTCTGGCCAGCTTTGGCTATCTCTTTTTTTTCAAGTGGCTGCACAAGCACGAGGGGACGGTTTCAGGATTTATCAGCCTCTTTTTGGGACTGGAGTTAATTTTCCAAGCTTATTTCGTCAGTGTGTTGAAGCTAGAAGGGGCTGCTGTCTTATCCACAACTCTAGGCAGGGTCTTGACTGATCTGACAGCCTTTAAGGTCAGCTCCTTCGCGGGTGGCGGCCTGCTGGGCTCTCTCCTGTACGCACCAATCTCTTTCCTTTTTTCAAATATCGGTTCTTATTTCTTCGGCCTGCTGCTTATTCTTTTGGGCGGTCTGCTTATGAGCCCTTGGTCTATCTATGATATTTCAGAAAAGGCTATGGCAGCCTTTCAAAATTGGAGAGAGAAGCAGGAAGAAAAGCGTCAGCTCCGTTTTCTGGAGCAGGAAGAAAAAGCTGCACAGGCAGCTATGCAAGCCATTGAAGTAGAGCAAGAAGAAGCTGAAGTCGATCCTGAGACAGGAGAGATTTTAGATGACGAGGACTTGTCAGATACAGCTGTGGACTTTGACGAAGCAGACTATGAGGAACTGGGAGAGTATGACCCTCATGAGCCTCTGGACTTTGGTCGCGAAGAAGAGACGGAGGAGGCAGACTCGGACGTAGAGGTAGAAGTGGACTTCACCGCCAAGGAAAGTCTGGACTACAAGCTGCCGACCATCAACCTCTTTGCGCCTGACAAGCCTAAAAACCAGTCTAAAGAAAAACGCATTGTCCGAGACAATATTAAGATTTTGGAAGAAACCTTTGCAAGTTTTGGCATCAAGGCTGCTGTTGAGCGGGCTGAAATCGGACCTTCCGTCACTAAGTACGAGGTCAAGCCAGCTGTCGGTGTTCGGGTCAATCGGATTTCCAATCTGGCTGATGACTTGGCTCTTGCCCTAGCTGCTAAGGATGTGCGGATTGAAGCGCCGATTCCTGGGAAATCCCTAGTCGGGATTGAAGTACCCAATTCTGAAGTTGCGACCGTAACCTTCCGAGAACTCTGGGATCAGTCTAAGACGGATGCTAGTAAGCTCCTAGAAATCCCGCTTGGTAAGGCTGTCAACGGCTCTGTTCGCTCCTTTGACTTGGCTAAGATGCCCCATCTCTTGGTGGCTGGCTCTACTGGCTCTGGTAAATCTGTGGCTGTTAACGGCATTATCGCCAGCATTCTCATGAAGGCCAGACCGGATGAAGTTAAGTTCATGATGGTGGATCCTAAGATGGTGGAGCTGTCTGTTTATAATGACATTCCCCACTTGCTTATCCCAGTCGTAACCAATCCTCGCAAGGCCAGCCGTGCCCTCCAAAAGGTTGTGGATGAGATGGAAAACCGCTATGAACTCTTCTCCAAGGTTGGTGCCCGTAACATTGCCGGCTACAATGCTAAAGTAGCTGAGTACAATGCTCAGTCAGAATACAAGCAGGTTCCCCTGCCTTTAATCGTTGTCATCGTGGACGAGCTGGCTGACCTTATGATGGTGGCCAGCAAGGAAGTGGAAGACGCCATTATTCGTCTGGGACAAAAAGCGCGTGCGGCTGGGATTCACATGATTCTGGCTACCCAGCGACCGTCTGTAGATGTTATCTCCGGTTTGATTAAGGCCAATGTACCCTCTCGGATTGCCTTTGCTGTGTCCAGCGGGACAGACAGTCGAACCATTCTGGATGAAAATGGAGCAGAAAAACTCTTGGGACGTGGGGATATGCTCTTTAAACCTATTGATGAAAACCACCCGGTTCGTTTGCAGGGCTCCTTTATCTCAGATGAAGATGTGGAGCGAATCGTAGCCTTTGTCAAGAATCAAGCTGAAGCTGATTATGACGATAGCTTTGATCCTGGTGAAGTATCTGAAAGTGATTTGGATACTGGCGGGGGCGACGATGAAGGTGATCCTCTCTTTGAAGAAGCCAAGGTCTTGGTTATCGAGACTCAGAAAGCCAGCGCATCTATGATTCAACGGCGACTCTCGGTCGGCTTTAATCGGGCCACTCGTCTTATGGAAGAACTTGAAGCAGCAGGCGTTATCGGTCCAGCCGAAGGAACCAAGCCGAGAAAGGTCCTGCAGACTAATTAATCTTTATTTTCACTAGTCTGCTAGAAAGAAAATTATTTGATAAAAACAAATCTGCCAGCAGTCAGCCGGCAGATTTTCTCTACTTACACATTGCCAAGGGAAGGAAAAGAAAGTATGAAACTAGACACCATTCACCATATAGCTATCATCGGCCATGATTATGCCAAGACCAGGGAGTTTTATGTGGACAAGCTAGGCTTTGAGCAGCTGGATGAGCACCATCGACCAGACAAACAGGATATTCTCTTTAATGTCCGCAAGGGAAATCTGACTCTGGAAATTTTCATCAATGAAGAAGCTCCCAAGCGACCAGCCTTGCCTGCTCCAGAGCATACCGGTCTGCGGCATCTGGCCTTCCGAGTGACAAATGTCGAAGAAATGCTAGCGGAATTTGACCGTTTGGAGATTCCTCATACCGAGTTGCGCTATGATGACTTTGATGGCCGTAAGATGTCTTTTTTCTTTGATCCGGATGGCCTGCCTCTGGAGATTCACGAATAAGACTAGGAGCATCGGAAGGTCATTCTTTCACGGTAAAAGAACGACTTGTAAGTCCCGCATATGAAAAAACCATCGGCTATCTAATAACCGATGGATTTTGTTTTACATTGTTACAAAAAGAGTCCGATGACCATGGCTAGGTACATGAAGAAGGTCAAAAGAAATCCAGCCCGCCAGAAGAACTTAAAGAACTTAGGATAGTAGAAACTCCGTTTTTTTCCTTTAGAAAATAAATGGTGATGGCGATAGCTAGAACAGAGAGAGCTAGGGTCAGCTGGGGCAGCAAGCTATGATAGTAGGCCTTGTCTGAAATGATATAAAATTCCACAACAAAAAGCGGAAAAGCCAAATCCGCAAAGTTTAAACCGTATTTTCTTAATTGAAAAACTCGCACAGTAATAGTGGTTAAAATCAAAGTTAAAAAGATAAATAAAATCGAAGCAATCTTTAATAGTGTCATAAGATTATTTTACCACAAAAAATTCAAAAAAGAAGATAAAATTCCTTGCATTTAACAAAGTTTAGTGTATAATAGAAAGGTATGCGAAAAGCATACTTGTGGGAGGTAAAAATCTTTAATTACCGCCAAAACCACAAAGGAGGATTTAAAAATGGCTAAAAAAGTCGAAAAACTTGTAAAATTGCAAATCCCTGCTGGTAAAGCTACACCAGCTCCACCAGTTGGACCTGCTCTTGGTCAAGCTGGTATCAACATCATGGGATTCACAAAAGAGTTCAACGCTCGTACAGCTGACCAAGCTGGTATGATCATTCCAGTTGTTATCTCAGTATACGAAGACAAATCATTTACTTTCGTTACAAAAACACCACCAGCTGCTGTTCTTTTGAAAAAAGCTGCAGGTGTTGAAAAAGGATCAGGTACACCTAACAAAACTAAAGTTGCTACAGTTACTCGTGCACAAGTACAAGAAATTGCAGAAACTAAGATGCCAGATTTGAACGCAGCAAACATTGAGTCTGCAATGCGTATGATCGAAGGTACTGCTCGTTCTATGGGATTCACTGTTGTTGACTAATCAATAACATAGGTAGAAAATCTCACAGCAGTCTACTAGTTGCTTTTCATACTAGGCAAGTGACTGAGGCTTGTCCTTGAGTACAGCAAAGGAACTTAACGAAGTAGGAAAAGAAAAATAATAGACTGAAAACCCGCAAGACTTCATCATTTCGAGGAGTGACGTGGGAGATGAAAATCGATTGAACCACTTACAAGGAGAATAGAAAATGGCTAAAAAAAGCAAACAACTTCGTGCTGCTCTTGAGAAAATCGACAGCACAAAAGCATACAGTGTAGAAGAAGCTGTAGCACTTGCAAAAGAAACTAACTTTGCAAAATTTGACGCAACTGTAGAAGTTGCTTACAACTTGAACATTGACGTTAAAAAAGCTGACCAACAAATCCGTGGCGCAATGGTATTGCCAAACGGTACTGGTAAAACTTCACGCGTTCTTGTTTTCGCACGTGGTGCAAAAGCTGAAGAAGCAAAAGCTGCTGGTGCAGACTTTGTTGGTGAAGATGACCTTGTTGCTAAAATCAACGACGGTTGGTTGGACTTCGACGTAGTTATCGCTACACCTGACATGATGGCTCTTGTTGGACGTCTTGGACGTGTCCTTGGACCACGTAACTTGATGCCAAACCCTAAAACTGGTACTGTAACAATGGATGTTGCTAAAGCAGTTGAAGAGTCTAAAGGTGGTAAAATCACTTACCGTGCTGACCGTGCAGGTAACGTTCAAGCAATCATCGGTAAAGTATCATTTGAAGCTGAAAAATTGGTTGAAAACTTCAAAGCTTTCAACGAAACAATCCAAAAAGCAAAACCAGCTACAGCTAAAGGAACTTACGTAACAAACTTGACTATCACAACTACTCAAGGTGTTGGTATCAAAGTTGACGTAAACTCACTTTAAGAATTAATTGAACTGCCTTCGGGTAGTTTTTTTTTTGAAATAAAATTTATGATAGCGGTTACAAACTCATAGAAACATGTTATAATAATATCGAATAAATTTATTTTATAACAAAAGGAGACGGTGTCATGAAAAAAGATCAGAACCAGCTAACCTGGCTTATGGTATCTCTGATTGCTTTTAATATGGTCTGGGGTCTGGGCAATGTGGTTAATAACTATTCCCAGCAGGGCATTTCGGTAATTGTTTCTTGGATTCTTATCCTAGCTATTTACTTTATTCCCTATGCCCTCATCGTGGGGCAGCTAGGCTCGACTTTCAAGGAGAGTGGAGGCGGTGTCAGTGACTGGGTGGAGAAAACCTCTACTAAGCGGCTGGCTTATTTGCGGCCTGGACTTATTGGGTGGTACATATTCCTTATCTGGCTCAAAAGCCACAGGGAGTTTTGATTCCGCTGGGCTGGGCTATTCAGGGGAATGGAGACTTTTTGAGCAGTCTTGATATTCACTGGATCGTTATTCTTAGCTTGCTGATTTTCGGTGCCTTTCTCTACTTGTCTACCAAGGGACTGTCAACTCTCAAGGTGATTGGGGGGCTGGCTGGCAGCGCCATGCTGATTATGTCCTTCCTATTTGTTCTCTTAGCAGTTGGTGCGCCTTTTATCAAGCCGGATATGCAGTTTGCGACGGCCAATATGGATAAGCTCAGCACCTATATTCCCAACTTTGATTTTTCTTATTTCACGACTATCTCCCTCTTAGTCTTTGCGGTCGGCGGGGCTGAGAAAATCTCGCCTTACGTTAATCAAACACGCAATCCTGCCAAGGAATTTCCAAAGGGGATGATTGTCATGGCTGTCATGGTTGGTGCCTCTGCTATCTTGGGTTCTCTAGCTATGGGCATGCTTTTTGATGGCAGCAATATTCCTGAGGACCTGATGCGAAACGGTGCTTACCAAGCCTTCCAAAAGCTGGGCAACTACTGGGGAGTGGGCAATGTACTAGTAGTCATCTATGCTTTGACTAATATGGTTGGACAGATTGCTGCACTGGCTTTCTCTCTATTGACGCGCCTCTGCAAATCATGCTCAATAATGCTGATGAAGAGTTTGTCCCAAGCTGGCTGCGCAAGCGGACATCAAAAGGAGTCCTCATTAATGGTTACATCCTGACAGGGATTTTGGTTAGCTTCTTGATTATTCTGCCTATCTTTGGAATCAAAGAAATTGACGGCCTGGTCAAATGGATGACCAATCTCAACTCCATCGTTATGCCCATGCGTTATCTCTGGGTATTCCTGGCCTACATGATGTTGAACAAAGCTTGGAAGAAGTACAAGGATGCCGAGTACAAGTTTACCAAAAATCCAAAAGTTGGCTTTGCCATCGGAGCTTGGTGCTTCCTCTTTACAGCCTTTGCCTGCATTTTAGGGATGGTTCCCAAAGTAGACTTTGCCAAAGATCCAGCTGGCTGGCAATTCTCTCTCTTGACAAATATCCTGACGCCGATCGTTTTAATCAGTCTGGGTGTCATCCTGCCAATCCTGGCTAAGCGTGAAAAGAAACAGTCGCTCAAGCAGTGAGTAGGTTTTGTAAAAGATGATTGAAGTATTTATTCCCAGTCCTATCTAATGATGGGGCTGGTTTTTTGTGAAATGAGCTAGTCTGCTCTGCTATTTTACAAAAAGGAAAAAAGAAAAAATTCGGTGATTTAACTATATAAAAATCTCAAAAATGTGGTAAAATAGTACAGATAAAATAAGGAGTAAAAAAATGGTAGAACCTAAGTATAAGCGTATTTTGATTAAGTTGTCGGGTGAAGCCCTTGCCGGTGAAAAAGGCGTTGGTATTGATATTCAAACCGTTCAGAAGATGGCGGAAGAAATCAAAGAAGTTCACGATTTGGGTGTTCAGATTGCTCTGGTTATCGGAGGTGGAAACCTTTGGCGGGGTGAGCCGGCAGCAGAAGCGGGCATGGACCGCGTGCAGGCCGACTATACTGGTATGTTGGGCACTGTCATGAATGCGCTGGTCATGGCGGATTCGTTGCAGCAGGTAGGTGTAGATACGCGCGTGCAGACAGCGATTGCTATGCAGCAGGTGGCTGAGCCTTACATCCGAGGTCGAGCCCTTCGTCATTTGGAAAAAGGCCGTATCGTAATTTCGGTGCAGGTATTGGATCTCCTTATTTTTCAACCGATACAACCGCTGCCTTACGTTCAGCAGAGATTGAAGCAGATGCGATTCTTATGGCTAAAAATGGCGTGGACGGTGTCTATAATGCCGATCCTAAGAAGGACAAGACCGCTGTTAAGTTTGATGAGCTGACCCACCGGGATGTCATCAGTAAGGGACTGCGGATTATGGACTCAACGGCTTCGACCTGTCTATGGACAATGACATTGACTTGGTTGTCTTTAATATGAATGAGCCAGGCAATATCAAACGCGTTGTTATCGGTGAGCAAATCGGAACAACAGTATCAAATAATTTATAAGAACGGAGATTAGAAACTCATGGCAAATGCAATTGTAGAAAAAGCACAAGAAAGAATGACCCACTCGCACCAAAGTTTGGCTCGTGAATTTGGCAGCATTCGTGCAGGCCGCGCCAATGCCAGCCTTTTGGATCGCATCCATGTGGAGTACTATGGAGTAGAAACTCCGCTCAACCAAATCGCTTCAATTACGATTCCGGAAGCGCGTGTTCTTTTGGTGACACCTTTTGACAAGTCTTCTATCAAGGACATTGAGCGTGCGCTTAATGCTTCTGATCTTGGAATTACGCCAGCCAGCGATGGCTCTGTGATTCGTTTGGTCATTCCAGCTCTGACAGAGGAAACACGTCGTGACTTGGCTAAAGAAGTGAAAAAGGTTGGTGAAAATGCTAAAGTTGCCATCCGTAACATCCGCCGTGATGCTATGGACGAAGCTAAGAAGCAGGAAAAAGCCAAAGAAATCACTGAAGACGAATTGAAGACCTTGGAAAAGGATATTCAAAAAGTAACGGACGATGCTGTCAAACATATCGATGAGATGACAGCAAATAAAGAAAAAGAACTTTTAGAAGTTTAACATTTTTATCAGATTCAAAACTCAGTTGGCTTTGGCTGACTGAGTTGTTTTAACATCAAAAATCCTTGCCCGGTTTGAAGAAGCAAGGTAGAAAATAGGTCTATATGAATACAAATCTTGCCAGCTTTATCGTGGGTATCATCACGGATGAAAATGATCGCTTTTTACTTTGTTCAAAAGGACGGTCAGGTTTACGCTCTTTCCAAGGAAGAGGGAGCGCATGAGCTGGGTCAGTCTGTCAAAGGCTTTGCCTACAGCGATATGAAGCAGAAGCTTCGCTTGACAACTCTTGAAGTTACAGCTACTCAAGACCAGTTTGGCTGGGGAACAGTAACGGAGGTCCGCAAGGATTTAGGCGTCTTTGTCGATACTGGTCTGCCGGACAAGCAAATCGTTGTGTCACTTGACATCTTGCCAGAAATCAAGGAACTCTGGCCAAAAAAGGGTGACCGTCTTTATATCCGTCTGGATGTGGACAAGAAAGATCGCATCTGGGGTCAACTGGCTTATCAGGAGGATTTCCAGCGTCTGGCTCGTCCTGCCTACAATAACATGCAAAACCAAAACTGGCCAGCCATCGTTTATCGGCTCAAGCTTTCTGGCACTTTTGTCTACCTGCCGGAGAACAATATGCTGGGCTTCATTCATCCGAGTGAGCGCTATTTAGAGCCACGTTTGGGGCAGGTATTAGATGCACGGGTGATTGGCTTCCGTGAAGTAGACCGAACTCTTAATCTCTCGCTTAAGCCTCGCTCCTTTGAAATGCTGGAAAACGATGCCCAATGATTCTGACCTATCTGGAGAGCAATCGCGGCTTCATGACCTTGAACGATAAGTCTACACCAGACGACATCAAGGCTACCTTTGGCATTTCCAAAGGCCAGTTTAAAAAAGCTCTGGGTGGGCTGATGAAGGCTGGTAAAATCAAGCAGGACCCGACTGGAACGGAGTTGGTGTGAGGATAAAGAATCACGTATCTAGAGTTTATGCCTGGAAAGATACGATCTTAAAGAAATGAAAGGAACCTATGAGAAAATCTTTTTACAGCTGGCTCATGACAGAGCGCAATCCTAAGAGCAAGGAGCCCAAGGCTATTTTAGCGGACTTGGCTTTTCAGGATACGGCCTTTCCCAAGCATACGGATGACTTTGATGAGGTCAGTCGTTTTCTGGAGGAGCATGCAAGTTTTTCCTTTAACTTGGGCGAGTTTGATGCTATTTGGGAAGAGTATCAAGCCCATTAAGCAGATAATTGCTAGGGATAGTTATTTTCTGCTTGCTTTGATATAATAAAGGTAATTCATTCAAAAAAATAAAATAGAGAGGTTCTTTGTTTGCAGGAACATTCAGTAGAATTGAAACTGGGTCATCCAGATGATGTTTTTCATCTCTTTGGCTCTAATGAACGCCATCTGCGCTTGATGGAGCAGGAATTGAAGGTAACCATTCATGCCCGAACCGAGATTGTGCAGATTTTGGGTACGGAGGCTGCCTGCGAGGAGACTCGACAGGTCATTCAAGCTCTCTTGGTCTTGGTCAATCGTGCCATGACAATTGGCACACCCGATGTTGTGACAGCTATTACCATGGTCAAAAATAATGAAATTGATAAGTTTGTAGCTCTTTACGAAGAAGAGATTATCAAGGACAGCTATGGCAAGCCGATTCGCGTCAAGACACTTGGTCAAAAAATCTATGTGGACAGTGTTAAAAATCATGATATTGTCTTTGGTATCGGGCCAGCCGGAACAGGGAAGACCTTTCTAGCGGTGACCTTGGCCGTGACAGCTCTCAAGCGTGGGCAGGTCAAGCGAATCATCTTGACGCGGCCGGCAGTGGAAGCTGGTGAGAGTTTGGGCTTTCTGCCTGGTGACCTTAAGGAAAAGGTTGATCCATATCTGCGTCCGGTCTATGATGCCTTGTATCAGATTTTGGGCAAGGACCAGACGACGCGCCTTATGGAGCGAGAAATCATTGAGATTGCGCCCTTAGCCTATATGCGGGGACGGACGCTGGATGATGCCTTTGTGATTCTGGACGAGGCACAAAATACCACCATCATGCAGATGAAGATGTTTCTGACACGTCTGGGCTTCCAGTCCAAGATGATTGTCAATGGAGACATCAGTCAGGTTGACCTGCCTCGCAATGTCAAATCAGGACTCATTGACGCTCAGGAGAAATTGAAGAACATCTCCCAGATCAACTTTGTGCATTTCTCAGCTAAGGATGTCGTTCGTCATCCAGTGGTGGCGGAGATTATCCGAGCTTATGAACCAACTCCTGTTAAAGCTAGTGAATTAGATGTAGAAGAAACAGAATAGCATACGAAAAGAGCAGAAATCAATCTGCTCTTTTTATCTTATTGATTTTAAAGTTGAAATAATCAACTAAACGAGTTCGTCAATAGATGTGTAGTCCTTGTTGAGGCCTTCTGCAACTGGTTGGCTGGTGATGTGACCTTGGTAGGTTGTGACACCTTGGCGCAGGCCTTGGTCATCTGCAATGGCTTGTTTGAAGCCTTTCCCTGCCAAAGCCTCCACATAAGGAAGGGTGACGTTAGTAAGGGCGATAGTAGAAGTGCGGGCTACAGCACCAGGGATATTAGCAACTGCATAGTGGAGGACACCATGTTTTTCGTAAACAGGCTCGGTGTGAGTCGTCACGCGGTCGGCTGTTTCAATGACACCGCCTTGGTCAACGGCTACGTCTACAATAACAGAGCCTGGACGCATTTGCTTAACCATATCGTCTGTCACCAGTTTAGGAGCCTTAGCACCTGGAATGAGGACAGCGCCAATCACGACATCTGCCTCTCGAACGCTAGCTTCGATATTGAAAGAATTAGACATGAGGGTCTGGATTTGATGGCCAAAGACATCTTCTAGGACAGAAAGGCGTTTAGCGCTGATATCCAGAATCGTCACTTGAGCACCCAGTCCAAGAGCGATACGTGCGGCATGAGTTCCTACGACACCACCACCGATGATAGTTACTTTCCCTTTCGGAACACCCGGAACACCGCCGAGAAGTACGCCAGATCCGCCTTCTCTCTTAGTCAGGAAGTGGGCTCCGATTTGGACCGCCATCCGTCCAGCTACCTCACTCATAGGTACCAAGAGTGGCAGTTGTCCATCTTGATCACGGACAGTTTCGTAGGCCAGACCAGTCGTCTTGGCGCTTGTCATAGCATCTGCTAGCTCAGGAGCGGCAGCCATGTGCAGGTAGGTAAAGAGCAAGAGATCATCACGGAGGAATCCATATTCAGCTGCCAGAGGTTCTTTGACCTTGACCACTAGCTCAGCTGCCCATGCTTCTGCAGCAGTAGGGACGATTTTTGCACCTTGCTTTTCGTAGTCTGCATCGGCAAAGCCAGAACCCAATCCAGCATCTGTCTCAATCATGACCTGGTGGCCCTTGCCAACGAGACTATGAACACCAGCTGGTGTCAGAGCGACACGATTTTCATTGTTTTTGATTTCTTTTGGAATACCGATTAACATAAAAAATATGCTCCTTTTTTAAGATGTTTTTATTGTATAGGAAAACGTTTCAAAAATCAAGAAAAAATCAGAGTGGTTTGCTTTCATCAGTGAATTGTGTTATTCTTTTAAGAAAATTTAGGAGGTCCTGATGGAAAATATCTATGTTAAGTTATCCCGTCATCCCAGACTGGAAACTCAGCGGTTGATTCTGCGTCCGGTGACCTTGGACGATGCACTGGCGATGTTTGAGTATGCTTCGGATGAGGAAAATACTCGCTATACTTTTGAGACAAACAAAAGCCTGGAAGAAACACGCAATAATATCGCTCTCTTTTATCTGGCTAATCCTCTGGGGCGCTGGGGAATAGAAATAAAGGATAGTGGCAAGTTTATTGGAACGATTGATCTGCATAAGATTAGGATAGACTTGAAAACGGCGGCTATCGGCTATGTAATCAATAAAAAATACTGGAATCAGGGCTACACGACAGAGGCCAATCGCGCAGTAATCAAGCTGGCTTTTGAGGAAATCGGGATGAACAAACTTGTAGCGCTGCACGATGTAGATAATCCAGCATCTGGCCGTGTTATGGTCAAGTCTGGTATGAAATATTCCCACGAAGAGCCTTACGCATATCTAGACAAGCATGAGAAAGGCCGCATTGTGACGCGGTTGCATTACTATCTGACTAGGGAAGATTATTTTGCAAAAAAATGAGAAAGGATATTGACAAGCACCTATCTACATGATATATTAGATAGGTACGCTGATTTAGCTCAGTTGGCAGAGCGCATCCATGGTAAGGATGAGGTCGCCGGTTCGATCCCGGCAATTAGCATCTTGTAGGACAAGGTTGGGTTTTCCCAGCCTTTTCTTTTTGTCAATGATAGCAGGTAGTGAAAGGAAAAGTTTTGAGGAGGGGGAAAAAATAAAAATAGCTGCTTTTGCCTTTGCGGTGAGTGGTTGACAAATCTGCTCTGCTATTTTCCAAAACCCTGCCCTCGGCTCCCTAAAGTGAGCCAGAATATGATATAATAAGGTAATACTAGCAAAGCGGGTAAGATATGTATATCGAAATGGTAGATGAAACGGGTCAGGTTTCGGAAGAGATTCTTAAACAGACTCAGGAAATTTTGGAGTTTGCAGCCCAGAAAACGGGCAAGGGAAAGAAGGAAATGGCTGTGACTTTTGTCAGCAATGAGCGCAGTCATGAACTCAACTTGGAATATAGAGATACAGATCGGCCGACAGATGTGATTAGCTTGGAGTATAAGCCTGAGTTGGACATTGCTGTTGACGAGGAGGATTTGCTGGACCATCCTGAGCTAGCTGAAATGCTGGAAGATTTTGACGCCTATATCGGTGAGCTGTTTATTTCAGTGGACAAGGCGCGTGAGCAGGCTGAAGAATACGGCCACAGCTTTGAGCGGGAGATGGGCTTTTTGGCAGTGCATGGTTTTCTGCATATCAATGGCTATGATCACTATACGCCGGATGAAGAAGCAGAAATGTTTGGATTACAGGAAGAAATTTTAACTGCTTATGGACTCACAAGGAAATAACAAACGCAAATGGAAAAATCGAGATGTGGTCTCGAGTCTGGAATTTGCTTTAACAGGGATTTTTACTGCCTTTAAAGAGGAGCGCAATCTGCGCAAGCATGTCCTTTCGGCTCTGGCAGTGATAGTTGCGGGACTGATTTTTGACTTGTCCGCGATAGAATGGCTCTTTCTCTTTTTGAGCATTTTTCTGGTCATTGCCTTTGAGATTGTCAATTCTGCCATTGAAAATGTCGTGGATTTGGCCAGCGATTACCACTTTTCTATGCGGGCCAAGAATGCCAAGGATATGGCAGCGGGAGCTGTTCTGGTCGTATCTGGCTTTGCTGTTGTGACAGGACTGATTATTTTTGTTCCCAAGATTTGGGATTGGATTTTTTAAAGATTTGAAAATCGGGGGAGACTGCCGATTTTCTGCTGTTTTTATGGAAATAATAGAGGTGAAATAATGACTTTTAAATCAGGCTTTGTAGCTATTTTAGGACGTCCTAATGCTGGGAAATCAACCTTTTTGAATCATGTTATGGGGCAAAAAATTGCTATCATGAGCGATAAGGCTCAGACCACGCGCAATAAAATTATGGGAATTTACACGACGGATAAGGAGCAGATTGTCTTTATCGACACGCCGGGAATCCACAAGCCTAAGACAGCGCTAGGCGATTTCATGGTAGAAGCAGCTTACAGTACCCTGCGTGAGGTGGATACTGTCCTCTTTATGGTGCCAGCTGATGAGCCACGTGGCAAGGGTGATGACATGATTATCGAGCGCTTGAAAGCGGCTAAGGTGCCAGTTATTTTGGTGGTTAATAAGATTGATAAAGTCCATCCGGATCAGCTTTTAGCGCAAATTGATGATTTCCGTCAACAGATGGACTTCAAAGAAATCGTGCCGATTTCAGCCTTGCAGGGTAATAATGTTTCCCGTCTGGTTGACATCCTCAGTGAGAATTTGGAGGAAGGTTTCCAGTATTTTCCAGAAGACCAGATTACCGACCATCCGGAGCGCTTTCTGGTGTCAGAGATGATTCGGGAGAAGGTTTTGATGCTGACGAGGGAGGAAATTCCCCATTCAGTCGCGGTGGTCGTTGATAGCATGAAGCGAGACGAGGAGACAGACAAGGTCCATATCCGAGCGACTATCATGGTGGAGCGTGACAGCCAAAAAGGCATTATCATCGGTAAAGGCGGCTCTATGCTGAAGAAAATCGGATCCATGGCTCGGCGCGATATTGAGCTTATGCTGGGGGGACAAGGTCTTCCTAGAAATCTGGGTCAAGGTCAAGAAAAACTGGCGGGACAAGAAGCTGGACTTGGCGGATTTTGGGTATAATAAGAAGGAGTATTGAGGTTTTCTAAGCAAGCTTAGAAAAATTATGTTTGAAATAGCAGTGAAAGAGAGCATAACATTTTGTTATCTCTTTTTACTACAAACTAGTTGCAAGATAGAAAATTGTTGATATTACGTTATTTAATAGTTGCTATCCTTCCGTTAATCTCCAAACATCATTCCGTTATTCCTCATATTGTTCCGGACTATGTTATAATAGAGGGAGAAAGTGAGGAGTGCTCATGTATATGACAGTGAGGCAGGCAGCTGATCTCTGGGGGATTTCTGATCGTCGGGTTCGGTCTCTGTGCAGTCAGGGAAAGATTCCGGGAGCTGTCCAAGAAGGGCGTTTGTGGAGAATTCCCTCAGATGCCAGAAAGCCAGCGGATGGCCGTTATAAGAAAGCAGAGAGTCTCTTGCCTTTGATTGATGAAAAGATGAAGCAGTTATCAAAACTTCGCCCTTTGACGGATGGAGAGTTGGAGCGGCTGAATGAAGAGTTTACAGTCGAATATACTTATAACTCAAATGCCATTGAGGGCAATACTCTGACCTTGCGTGAGACAGATTTGGTCCTGCGTGGATTGACTATTGACCAAAAGCCTTTAAAAGATCATATGGAGGCAATCGGTCATCAGGAGGCTTTTCAGTATGTTCAAAGGCTTGTTGAGGAGAACCAGCCTTTGTCAGAACAGATGATAAAGGATATTCATTATCTAATATTATCGGATAAAAAAAATGACCGAGGCATTTATCGGAGAGTCCCGGTGCGCATCATGGGAGCAGCCAATGAACCGGCTCAGCCGTATATGATTGCTCCATTGATGGAAAAGCTTCTAATGGACTATGCTGCAAGTCAGGAAAATATGGTGACCAAATTAGCTCAGTTTCATATTTCCTTTGAGAGTATCCATCCGTTTATTGACGGCAATGGCCGAACGGGTAGGCTCTTGGTGAATTTGGAGTTGATGAAGGCGGGCTATCCACCGATTGATATAAAATTTACGGATAGATTGGCCTATTACCAAGCATTTGATGACTTTCATTCAAAAGGAAGTTTATCGGCAATGGAGGATTTATTTACCAAATATATCAATGAAAGATTGGATATGTATTTGGAGATTCTATCTCTTGATGACGAAGAATAAGGGGATCAGATTTATAGTTGATATAAATTTTTCCAATCCTGCTTTCTTTGTCTCAGGTGGGAAAGAAGCTGAAACCATTCATGACTGGCACTCCGAGTTGGCACATAAAAATGCTAGGTCTGAATGGGCCTATTATCCTGACAACGGGCATGCTTGGCTTTTTAGTGATGTGGATACGCATATTCAGCTGCTGCGCGATTTCTTTCAAAATGCTGCCTTCCCAGAGAAATTGAAAGGATTTTGATATGGACTATATTTCCTATATTCGCTCCAAAGTGGGGCATGATAAGGTTATTTTGAATTTTGCTGGTGGAATTCTGGCTGACGAGGGCGGCCGTGTGCTTCTGCAGTTGCGAGGCGATAAGAAGACATGGGCGATTCCTGGTGGAGCTATGGAACTCGGGGAGACTTCTCTGCAAGCAGCCGTGCGTGAATTTTACGAAGAGACAGGCATTTCTGTTGAAGCCAAGCGCTTGCTGAATGTTTATACTAATTTTGATGAATCTTATCCTAATGGTGACAAAGTGCAGACGGTTGTCTTCCTGTATGAATTGCAGGCATTGGAGAATGTTGGTATTTCCAATTTTCACAATGAGAAAACTCTACGTTTAGGCTTTTTTTCTAAAGAAGAAATAGCAGAGCTGGAAAATGTATCGGATAAACACCGCCTGGTGCTGGATGAGTATTTCTCGGACAGCTTTGCTATGGGGCTTTGATAGCTTACTATGAGCATGTCATTTATTTATAACAATATCATACTGCATAGTTTGATTGAATTATCGTTTTACAATATTTCTTGACTCTAGTTAAATTATTGTTTTATAATAATTGTAAGGATAAATTATTGTAAAACAATAAGGAGGTAAGCTATGAAGATGCGAATTTTGAAACAAGTAATAACCATAATTACTTGTTTGGTACAAATATTTTGTACTTTCTGGTTTTTAGCTAGAGGTTTTGTAGCCATTGTCTTGATAATTTATAACTGGCAATCAACTACTACTCCAATTGCAGAATTATTAAGGTTATCTTATGAAATGATTTGGCTGGGTTTGCTTCCGATTTTGCTTTTTGGACTGATTCGAAGATTTTTACACAGCATGATAAACCATCAACTTTTTACAGATGAAAGTTATAGGCTTAGCAGATACATGTTGATTTTAGTCACTTGCTTACCTATTGGAAGTATCATATGGGATATTTTTATCGGTCAAAACTCTATACAATCTTGGATAGAGTTTGTAGATAATATATTTCTTCCCTATATTGATAGTCTGGCTTTGGTAATTGTCTTAGGGGTCTTGCATCTTGTCATAAAAAACGGGAAGACAATTCAAGAAGATGTAGATGGTTTTGTGTGATGGGAAAAATCAAAGTTAATTTAGATAAAGTATTGGAAAAAAAAGGCTTGACCTCTAAAGAATTGGCGGAAATTATTGGCATTACACAAGCAAATTTGTCTATTCTAAAAACAGGTAAGGCTAAAGGTATTCGCTTTGCGACCTTACTGGCTATCTGTGAAACGCTGGATTGTCAGCCTGCTGATATTTTAGAGTATATTTCTGACTAATAAATAGAATATAGAAAGGAGCTTTATGCCTGAATTACCTGAAGTGGAAACGGTTCGACGGGGTTTGGAGCGTCTGGTTGTTGGCCAGACGATTGATCAAGTGCAGGTCCGCTATGCTAAGATGATTGGTACGGGAGTGGAAAGCTTTGTTCATGACTTGCCAGGTCAGACCATTGAAAAGATTGGTCGTCGGGGCAAGTATTTGCTCTTTTACCTGACAGGCGGAGTGCTGGTTTCTCATCTGCGAATGGAAGGCAAGTATCTTTTTTATCCTGATGCGGTGCCTGAGCGCAAGCATGCCCATGTCTTTTTCGAGATGACGGATGGCGGGACGCTTGTTTATGAGGATGTCCGCAAGTTTGGGACCATGGAGCTATTGAAAAAGGATCAGCTAGAGGATTATTTTGCTGCCAGAAAGCTTGGTCCTGAGCCGACAGAGGCGGACTTTCTTTTACTGCCTTTTGCCGCAGCTTTGGGTCGTTCCAAGAAGCCCATCAAACCCTATTTGCTGGAGCAGACCTTGGTCGTTGGGCTAGGAAATATCTATGTAGATGAGGCCCTTTGGCGGGCGCGGATTCATCCGACTAGGCCAGCAGATAGTCTAAAGCCTACTGAAGTCAAGCGGCTGCGTGAGCAGATTATAGAAGTTTTGCAGCTTGGGATTGAAAAAAGAGGATCGACCATTCGGACCTACCGCAATGCTTTGGGTGAAGATGGCACGATGCAGGATTTTTTGCAGGTCTACGGGAAGACTGGTCAGCCTTGTGCTAGATGTGGCAGTCCGATTGAGAAAATTAAGCTGGGCGGTCGAGGTACACATCTCTGTCCTCATTGCCAGAAAGCGAGGTAGCTGTCATGGTAAGAATTATTGGTATCACTGGCGGCATTGCTTCGGGTAAGTCAACAGTGACAGAGTTTTTGAGACAGCAGGGCTATCAGGTCATTGATGCGGATCAGGTAGTGCATGAGCTGCAAGAGCCGGGGAACGGCTTTATCAAGCTCTTTTATCCGCTTTTGGCTCAGCTATCTTACAGGAAGATGGCCGCTTGGACCGTCCCAAGCTGGGAGCTATGATTTTTGGGAATCCCGAACTCTTAGCCCAGTCCAGTCAAATACAAAATCAGATAATCCGCGAGGAACTGGCTGGCAGACGAGATTTGCTGGCAGAGATGGAAGATATCTTTTTTATGGACCTTCCCTTGCTGTTTGAGTTACAATATGAAGACTGGTTTGACCAAATCTGGCTGGTGGACGTGACGAAGGAAACTCAGCTTAGTCGACTTATGACTCGAAACGGTCTCAGTCAAGAAGAGGCAGCAAACGCATAGCAGCTCAGCTATCTTTGCAAGAAAAACGAAAGAGGGCGGACGTGTTGATTGATAATAATGGTTCGCTTGAGGAAACTCGACAGCAGATTCGCCATGCTTTGCAGAAATTAGAAAGAAGATGATTTATCACGACACAAGTAAACTGGAAACATAACCTGAAAGTCGCTTGGTTTGGGAACTTCCTGACTGGTGCCAGCATTTCTCTGGTGACGCCTTTTATGCCACTTTTCGTGGAGCAGCTAGGTGCCAGAGGTCATGAGGTGGAGTATTACGCTGGGCTAGGGATTTCTCTCTCTGCAATCTCAGCGGCACTGCTCTCTCCTGTTTGGGGAAGTCTAGCGGACCGATATGGCCGCAAGCCTATGATGATACGTGCAGCTACTGCCATGGTTTTCACGATGGGCGGTATTGCTTTTGTACCCAATATTTTCTGGCTCTTGCTCCTACGCTTTCTAAACGGTGTTTTCGCTGGTTATGTTCCCAACAGCACAGCTCTGATTGCTAGTCAGGCTCCTAAGGAAAAAACGGGTTATGCTCTGGGAACTCTCTCGACCGGTGTCGTTGCGGGTAATCTTATGGGCCCATTTATTGGCGGTCTGATTGCGGAGATGTTCGGTATTCGCAATGTCTTTCTCCTGATTGGTGGCTTCTTTCTAGTAGCAGCCTTGATGACCTTTTATTTGATTCGGGAGGATTTTGTGCCGGTGACCCGACAAGAAGAGGTAGGATTTAGGGAATTGCTGCGCCAACTCAGGTATCCTAAGATGCTGATGAATCTCTTTCTGACCAGCTTTGTTATCCAGTTTGCAGCTCAATCTATCAGCCCTATCCTTGCCCTCTATGTCAGAGAACTGGGTCAAAAGGACAATCTGATTTTTGTTTCGGGTCTCATCGTTTCTAGCATGGGGCTTTCCAGTATGATGAGCTCCAGTATTCTGGGGCGGTTAGGAGACCGTATCGGCAATCACCGGCTTCTGGTGCTGGCTCAGTTCTATTCAATCCTGATTTATCTGCTCTGTGCCAATGCTGGCTCCCCTATGCAGCTGGGCTTTTATCGCTTTTTATTTGGCCTAGGAACAGGGGCGCTGATACCAGGTGTCAATGCTCTGCTAAGTAAGATAACACCCAAGTTTGGAATCTCTAGAATTTTCAGTTATAATCAGATTTTCTTTTATCTGGGCGGGGTGGTCGGCCCTATGTCTGGATCGGTCATTGCGGCAGCCTATGGCTATCATTCAGTCTTTTATGCAACAGCAGGTCTAGTTGCTATCAGTATGCTGGCCAATCTCTTTAGTTTTCGAAATTTATTTAAAAAGAAGGATATCTAGTGCGCGTTAAAATAAATTTAAAATGTTCCAGCTGCGGCAGTCAGAACTATCTGACCAGCAAAAATACTAAAACGCATCCGGAAAAAATTGAGGTCTTAAAGTATTGTCCTAAGGAAAGAAAAGTTACTTTACATCTTGAATCCAAGTAGATTTTTATGATAAAATAGATAGGATTTTAAGGAGTTTTTATTTATGTACAACCTATTATTAACCATTTTAGTCATTTTATCAGCTATTATTGTCATTGCAATTTTCATGCAACCAACCAAAAATCAGTCCAGCAACGTCTTTGATGCCAGTGCCAACGACTTGTTCGAACGTCCTAAGGCACGCGGTTTTGAAGCTGTGATGCAGCGGATGACGGGAATCATGATTTTCTTCTGGCTACTGATTGCATTGGTATTAGCAGTATTATCTAGTAAATAAAATGGGCTCTGACTTCGTCTTGGCCTATTTTTTAAGTTTTAAAGAGATTTAGCGAGGATGAAGAAAGAACTCATCAAGAGAAGAGGAATATGAAATCAGAAATTATTGAATATTTAAAAGAAAGACAGCAGGCCAGCGTGGATGAGCTGGCGGCTGCTTTGGGGAAAGAGTCTTCCAAGGACTTTAGTAGCTTGGTCAAGACCATTTCCCAGATGGAAAGAAAGCATCAGATTCGCTTTGATGACAAGGGGCGGATTGAGCTTTATGAGAAGAAAAAGCAGGAGCGTCTGACGCTCAAAGGTATTTTTCATGCCCACAAGAATGGCTTTGGCTTTGTTACCTTGAATGAGGAAGAGGATGACCTCTTTGTCGGCCGCAATGATGTCAATCATGCTATTGATGGCGATACGGTGGAAGTAGTCATTACCAAGGTGGCAGACCGGATTAAGGGAACATCAGCTGAGGCTAAGATTATTGATATTTTGGAGCATAGCCTGACGTCAGCGGTTGGCCAGCTGGTTCTGGATGAAGAAAAGCCAAAGTACGCGGGCTACATCCGCTCGAAAAACCAGAAAATCAGCCAGCCTATTTATGTCAAAAAACCAGCCTTAGTTCTGGATGGTACAGAGGTACTCAAGGTCGCTATTGACAAATATCCAACCAAGAAACACGATTTTTTTGTGGCTAGTCTGGTTGATGTCGTCGGCCATGTCAATGATCCAGGCATTGATGTACTGGAAGTGCTGGAGTCCATGGACATCGTCTCTGAATTTCCAGAAAAGGTCTTGGAAGAGGCCGAGCGAGTTCCGGACGCACCGACTGAAAGTGATTTGGAAGGACGTTTGGACCTGCGCGAAGAGATTACCTTTACCATCGATGGAGCGGATGCCAAGGACTTGGATGATGCTGTCCATATCAAGCGCCTGAAAAATGGCAACTTTGAGCTTGGTGTCCATATCGCAGATGTGTCCTACTATGTCAAAGAAGGCTCTGAGCTGGACAAGGAAGCCCTCAATCGGGCAACCTCTGTCTATGTGACCGACCGCGTAGTGCCCATGCTGCCAGAGCGCCTGTCCAACGGAATCTGCTCTCTCAATCCCAATGTGGATCGGCTTACCCAGTCGGCTATCATGGAGATTGATGCCAAGGGGCGCGTAGTCAAGCATAGCATTACCCAGACAGTCATCAAGACGACCTTTCGCATGACCTATAGTGATGTCAACGATATCATCGCTGGAAATCAGGAAAAAGCTGGGCAGTTCAAGGCCATTGTGCCTAGCATTGACAGCATGGTGCGTCTGCATGAGATTCTGGAAAACATGCGCTTTAAGCGCGGAGCCCTTAACTTTGACACCAGTGAAGCCAAAATCATGGTCAATAAAGAAGGACGCCCAGTGGATATTGTCCTGCGTCAGCGGGGAATTGCTGAGCGCATGATTGAGTCCTTTATGTTGGTGGCGAATGAGACGGTGGCTGAGCATTTTGCTAAGCTAAATCTGCCCTTCATCTATCGGATCCACGAGGAGCCAAAGGCAGAGAAGGTACAGAAGTTCATCGACTACGCCTCTAGCTTTGGGATTCGGATTTACGGGACGGCTAACTCTATGAGTCAGCAGGCTCTGCAGGATATTATGGAGGCGGTCAAAGACCAGCCTTATGAGGATGTCCTGTCTATGATGCTTCTGCGTTCCATGCAGCAGGCTCGCTACTCTGAGCACAATCACGGTCACTATGGTCTGGCAGCGGAGTTTTATACGCATTTCACCAGTCCGATTCGCCGCTATCCAGACCTTCTGGTTCACCGGATGGTACGGGATTATGGCAAGTCTAAAGAAATAGCAGAGCATTTTGAGCAAGTGATTCCAGAGATTGCCAGTCAGTCTTCCAGTCTAGAGCGTCGGGCTATCGAGGCCGAGCGCGAAGTCGAAGCCATGAAGAAGGCTGAGTACATGGAAGAATTCGTTGGGGAAGAGTTTGACGGCGTGGTCTCAAGCGTGGTTAAGTTTGGACTCTTCGTCGAACTGCCTAATACGGTCGAAGGCTTGATTCATGTTACTAACCTGCCAGAGTTTTACAGCTACAATGAGCGGACTATGACCCTGCAAGGAGAAAAGTCCGGCGTGGTCTTCAAGGTTGGCCAGCAGATTCGTATCAAGCTGGTCCGAGCGGATAAGGCTACGGGTGAGATTGACTTTGGATACCTGCCTAGTGAATTTGACCTGGTAGAAAAGACTAGCAAGAGTGGCAGAGGCCAGTCAGGTAGAAAGAGACGCCGTGAAGATGACAAGCGCAGCCATTCTTCTAAAGAAAAAGTCTACAGAGATAAGAAAGATAAGAAGTCCAAGAAAGGCAAGAGCCAGAAGGCATTTTACAAGGAACTAGTCAAGAAAGGAGCCAAGCATGGCAAAGGGAGAAGGAAAGGTCGTCACGCAAAATAAAAAGGCCAGACACGACTACACCATCGTAGATACCATCGAGGCTGGCATGGTGCTGACCGGTACGGAAATCAAGAGCGTCCGTGCAGCCCGCATCAATCTCAAAGACGGCTTTGCTCAGATCAAGAACGCTGAGGCCTGGCTCAGCAATGTCCATATCGCGCCTTATGAAGAGGGCAATATCTGGAACCAAGAGCCTGAACGTCGCAGAAAGTTGCTGCTGCATAAGAAGCAGATCCAAAAGCTGGAGCAGGAGACCAAGGGAACTGGAATGACGCTGGTGCCGCTCAAGGTCTATCTCAAGGACGGTTATGCCAAGCTCCTATTGGGTCTAGCCAAAGGGAAGCACGACTATGACAAGCGCGAGTCCATCAAACGCCGCGAGCAAAACCGTGACATTGCAAGACAGATGAAGAACTTTAATACAAGATAAAAGACTGGGCGACCGGTCTTTTTGAATCCTCATTCTAAGTGTGTTAAAATATAAAAGATATTAATAGACTGGAGATTATATATGAGTTTTTAAAAAAATTTTCATTATTATTTTTTTATTTTTCTGCTATAGCAGCTTTCTGTTTGGAAACACTATCGGGACGAGCGAATTAAAAAGAAAAAGGAAGACTATTACAATAGTATCTATTCTTATAGCGGTGATTATGAAATTGGCGATCATGTCTTTTTGGGTGATAAAGGTTTGGTAGCTCAATGGGTTAGTAAAAATCCAGAAGAGGATAAAGAAATTCGGAAACATATCAAAAATGATCCTAAAAAGAAAAGTAGATTATATTAATGATGATGTCGTTACTATGGGGGAGCGGTTTATCATTAGGAAGAATATTAAAACAATGTCAAGAGAAAAAGGAGAGAGTACATATCGTTTACTGATTTATGATACGAAAGATCAAATCTTAAGAAAGAAGGAAATTGATTTATTAAAATGGCTAGGAGAAAAAGGTAATGACTGGGGGTTAAGTACAGTTGGTCCAACTGTGAATAAGTTGTCAAATGGGAAAGAAGTGTTGACAGTCAATATTCAAAAATATACAGAGAAATTGGTAAATGATATTCCAATCTCCAACACAGAGATTAAACATTACTATTTGGATTTAGAGACAGGAGAATTTATTGATTATCAGCCAGATAGTCAAGAAATAAAAGGGTTATTTTATTCATTTAATCAAGGCTACTCGGGAGAGGAACTTCCAGGTAAACAGTTTGAGAAAAATGGGAATTGATTTAAACTACAACACTGTAAATTTCAAAAAGGAATTCTTTAAACAAAGTGAAAAAAACTTCCAATTCAGAAAGAATATCCTAAGGCTTATAAAATTATTCAAAAAAAGAATAGTGCCTATTATCCAACTTTTAACAAAAGCCGCAGTTCGAAGGATATTCTTAATAGTCTTTCACCCCTGATACCTCAAGATAGCGATCTCTTACAAGATACAGGAATTCAATAAAAGATAGAAAATAAAGCTTAGTATATTCTTCTGTTTCAAAAAGACAGAGAATAAATTTAAACTTTTTTAGTGTTTTAAACATTTGTTATCTATTGAATCAGTGAAAATCATATTGTAGTTGTGTTGTTAAATGCTGGTAGGTGGTTTATTTTCTATCTTCGGCAGTATATTATCTGAAAGAGCATACTTAGATTTTTGGTTACTGAGATCGGACCGATAAGGAAAAACAGGGATATATTTTTGCTTGATGTTCTCGTATTTTTTGAATTGAACTATCAAAGATATGCTGCTGGTTGCAGTATTAGGCTTCTTTGGCTATAAGCAAGTTAGCAAGAAAAAAGAAGATTGGTAGTAAACTTCCTATATGAGAAAGAACTGGTTGATGGACCAGTTCTTTCTTTTTGCAGGGAAGGCCGTTCAATTTGACACTTGTCAAGTCTGTGCTTTTCGAGTATGATAAAGACAGTTAGATTATTCGGAGCTTGGCTTTCAGAGAAAGGATTTTTTATGACAGAAGAATTGCTAGCCTATAAACGTATGCCGCTGTGGACGGCTGAGACCATGCCAGAAGCGGTAAAAAGAAAGCACAATACCAAAGAGGGAACTTGGGGCAAAATCACTGTTCTCAAGGGACGACTTAAGTTTATCGAGATGTCAGAGGAAGGTGAGGAGCTGGCTGAGCACATCTTTGAAGCTGGTCAGGACAATCCTTTTGCCCAGCCCCAAGCTTGGCATCGGGTCGAAGCCTTGACAGATGATTTGGAGTGGTACTTGGAGTTTTACTGTCGGCCTGAGGATTATTTCCCTAAGAAATACGGCAGCAATCCAGTGCACTCAGAGGTTTTGGAAGCTATGCAGACAGTCCAACCAGGGCGGGCGCTTGATTTAGGCTGTGGTCAAGGTCGTAATGCTCTCTTTCTGGCCAAGCAGGGCTTTGACGTAACGGCTGTAGATCAGAATGAGCTGGCACTGGAGATCCTACGTAGCATTGTGGAGCAGGAGGATTTGGATCTGCCAGTGGGTAGCTACGACATCAACTCAGCTAGTCTTACTCAGACTTATGATTTGATCGTTTCCACTGTTGTACTTATGTTCCTGCAGGCGGAGCGAATTCCGGATATTATCCGCAATATGCAAGAGCATACAGCGCTTGGTGGCTACAATCTCATCGTCTGTGCTATGGATACAGAGGACTTCCCATGCTCTGTGCCCTTTCCTTTTACTTTTAAGGAAGGTGAGCTTGCCGAGTATTATAAAGGCTGGGAGCTGGTTAAGTACAATGAAAATCCTGGTCACCTCCATCGCCGGGATGAAAACGGCAATCGAATTCAGCTGCGATTTGCGACGATGTTGGCTAAAAAGGTTCAGTAGAAGACAGTAAAACAGAAGTTGATTTTTTAAAATTTAGCTTGGCTCACTTATTTTGAGGTTCAGGTTTAAAAGGTCTGGGAGATAATTTAAATTGTCTCAGCCTTAAGAGTTTTGAACATAATAAAGCTAGACTGAGGCATTTTTTGTCCCAGTCTTTTTATTTTAGTAAAAAAACTTTAGAAATATTTTTAGAATTTCTTGAGAAATATCTGAAGTTTGGAGGCTATACTAGAAAGTGCAAGGAGGAGAAAAAAAGCTGGAAGCAACAGGACAGCTGATGGAAACTTTAGTTTTTCTTTAAGTGTGAGTCTAGACCAGATCACTTTTTAAAAGCAGACTGAAGAATCTTATTTTTCTCTTCTTGCGGCAAAATTTTTTTCCAGACCTTCAGTTTTTGTTGACGAGGAAAAAAAGAATATGTTAAAGTAAATGAGTAAAATAAAAAAGTCAATTATATTTTACTTAATATACAAGGAGGAACTCATGAAGAAAAGAACGAAAATCATTCTAACTTCTACGTTGACTGTGACCGGCCTAATCTTGGCTGCCGGTGGCTACTTGGCTTATAAGACCTTTGTCCCTCAGGAGACACCGGTCGATAAGAATGCCACAGTGAGGACCAATTACTATCAAGCCATCAATAAAAAATGGCTGGAAAAGGCAGAAATCCCTAGCGACCAGCCGTCTAATGGTGTGTTTTATGAGCTGAACGAGCAGGTCAAGGATAAGATGAAGGCGGATGTCAAAAATCTAGTCTCTGGTAAAGAAGAGTCAACGATTGAAGGCATGCCTGAGTTTATCAAATACTACCAGCAAGCTACTGACTTCAAGCAGCGGGAAAAGGATGGCCTAGCCCCTCTCAAGTCCTATCTCAAGGAAATTGAAGACTTGTCCGACCTGAAGGACCTAGCTAGCAAGGCTGTTGACTGGGAAAAGCGTGGTCTAGCACTGCCGTTTACCCTTGAAATTAGTTCTAACATGGAAAATACCAATCAGAAACAAGTGAATCTGTCCAGTCCAAGTCTGATGCTGCCGGATAAGAGCTACTATGAAGATGAAGGTGCTAAGAAAAGGATGACGGATCCGCTGGAAAAAGCGTTCAAAGAAGCCTTGCAAAAGCTGGGCTACAGTGAAAAAGACAGCGAAAAGATTGTCAAAGAAGCCTTAGAATTTGATGGAGAATTGGCCAAGTATGCCCAAAGCAATGAAGAAGCTTCAGAAATTAAAAATCTTCATCATCCTAAGACGGCAGAAGACATCAATGCCTACTCTGATACCTTTAAGTTTCACGATATTATCAATGACTATCTAGGCCAGGAAGCTGGTGATGTCAATGTACCTAACCCTAAGTATTATGAAAATTTTGCCAAGGTAGTCAACGACAAGAACTTTGGCAAGCTCAAATCTTGGATGCTTGTGAAGCAGGCAGCATCAGCATCTAGTTTTCTAACCGATGACTATCGGCTGATTTTTGCAGAGTACCAAAAATCCTTGCAAGGTACTAAGGAAGCAACTTCAAAAGAAGATGCAGCATACGATTTGACAACAGGAACTTTTTCAGATGTCTTCAGTCTTTACTATGGACGCAAATATTTCGGTGAGGAAGCCAAGCAAGAAGTGACCCAAATGGTCAAGGATATCAAGGAAGTCTATCGAGAACGTATGCTGAAAAACGAATGGCTGTCAGAAGAAACCAAGCAGAAAGCAGTCAAGAAGCTGGATACCATGAAACTCTATATCGGCTATCCTGAAAAAGTTCGCGAAGTGACTAAGGCCTTGAAAGTGGATGATAAAAAATCCTTCTTTGAAAATGCAATTGCTTTGAGTCAGGCAAAACATCAATATGATGTTGAGCACTTCTCTGAGCCAGTAGACAAGACCGAGTGGCTGATGCCTTCCTATGATATCAACGCTTACTACTCACAGGAAAATAACAGTATCAACTTCCCAGCCGCAATCCTGCAGAATCCATTCTTTGATGTTAAGCAAGAAATGGAAAAGAACTATGGTGGTATCGGTATGGTTATTGGTCATGAGATTACTCACGCCTTCGACTCAAACGGTGCAAACTTTGATGAAGAGGGGAATTTGAACAATTGGTGGACAGAAGCAGATAAGAAAGCTTTTGACAAGAAAATTGAAGCTGTTACCAAGCAGTGGGATGGTATTGAAATCTACGGCGGCAAGGTCAACGGCAAGCTTACGGTAACAGAAAATGTAGCCGATGCGGGTGGACTTTCAGCTACTCTCGAAGTTGTGAAAAAGAAATATCCAGATGCAGACTTGAAGAATTACTTTGAAAACTATGCCAATATCTGGAGAAGCAAGGCAAGTCTGCAATTCAATCAGCTTCTCCTGAAAGTCGATGTCCATGCTCCGTCCGAACTGCGGGTCAACCAGCAACTCAAAAATGTAGAGGCCTTCTATGAAACCTATCCAGAAATCAAAGAAGGTGATGCCATGTATCTGGCTCCAGATAAGCGGGTCAGCGTATGGTGAGATTGCTTGTCTAGAGAAGACGGTAAAATAATCTAAGCTATGAAGCACAACCAGTTTGGTAATAGGAGAGAAGTTCATTCTTTTTCTCCTATCCATTCTTTCCTGCGACACTTGCGCGGCTGCGGGTTGTGCCTCCGCAGCCACGTGTCTTTAAAGTCAGATTTTATCTGGCTTTTTTCTTTTACAAAAAAATTTTTATGCAGCTTGATATACATCTATGGAAATTTATACAAGAGGTTTGGAGGGGCTACTAGGTATAGAGCTAGAGTAATTTTTTCCTAGGGGAATTTATTCATTTTAGGCGGTAGAAGAGATTTTGGAAACGCTTGCAACCATGGTAAGAGAATAGTATACTAAATATGCGATAAATATTTTATCAATTAATATACAAAGGAGAAACTGATGAAAAAGAAATTTTTCAGTTGGGCTATTCCAGCCTTGATGCTTCTTACACTCTTCCCTTTTCAGGCTGTCTCAGCCTGTACCGGATTTATTATCGGGAAGGATTTGACGACGGATGGTTCGACTCTCTATGGTCGAACAGAGGACCTGGAGCCCAATCACAACAAGAATTTTGTGGTGCGGGAGCGCAAGTATAACAAGGCTGGTGATCAATTCGTAGATGAAACCAATGGCTTTAGCTTTGATTTGCCAGCTGTTAGCTACAAGTATACGGCCGTACCGGATGTGACACCAGAGCAGGGAGTTTTCGATGAGGCCGGTTTTAATGAGGAAGGCGTTTCTATCTCTGCGACAGTCTCAGCCAGTGCCAATGATGATATTCAAAAAGTAGACCCTTATGTTAAGGACGGTATCGCTGAATCTGCTTTAACTTCTGTAGTCCTGCCTCATGTGAAAACAGCCAAAGAAGGAGTAGAACTACTAGCCAAAATTGTCAGAGAAAAAGGTGCAGCCGAAGGCAATATCGTGACGATTGCTGACAAGACGGGTGTATGGTATATGGAAATCCTTTCTGGCCACCAATACGCTGCCATCAAGTTTCCAGATGACAAATACGCCGTTTTTCCCAATACATTTTTCCTAGGCAGTGTAGATGAAAATGATAGTGAAAACACGATTCTTTCAGCTGACCTTGAGAAAACAGCGCGTGATGCTGGCACCTATAAGGAAATCAATGGCAGCTTCCATGTAGCTCAATCCTATAATCCGCCACTGGCAGAAGCTGACCGCTCTCGGGTTTGGTCTGGTATCAAGGCGCTGGATCCCAATGCAGATGTGCAATATGATGATGAATACTTTGAGCTCATGCACTCAACCAGCGACAAGCTTAGTCTGCGTGATGCGATGAATTTGCAGCGCAATCGCTTGGAAGGAACAGACTTCAAACCGCAAGATCAGATGGAGTTGGATGGGAAAGGGATTCCAGATAGAACAAAGGTAGATCCAGTTTATAAATATCCTATCTCCAATCCAAATGTCATGGAGGCTCACATCTTCCAGCTCAAGGATAATTTACCTGCCTCTACTGGAGGAGGAATTCTTTGGCTAGCTATGGGAAGTCCGCGCAATGCGCCCTACCTCCCTTACTATGGCAATATCAGCAATACCGCTCAGCCTTATCAAGAGATGAGCACAGCCTACAATGAGAATTCCTGGTATTGGACTGTTAGTCGCATCAATGATTTGGTTGCAAAATATCCAGAACTATTTGAAGATGGCTCTATTCGCAGTGAAATTGAGCGTATGGAAAGCCAATGGATGGAGGAACAGCCAGCTCATGACAGGAGCAGATTAGTCTGTCTGAACAGCCAGAACAAGCCAGTCTGAAAGCAACAAAAGATTCTATGGAAAGAGCTGACTCAGTCTTTAAGCGCCTCAAGGAAATCCAGAAGATTGCTGAAGATAAGGTCGTGGCCGAATATGGTACAAGTGCTTTAGAAGAGATTGAGGAGTTAGAGGACTCTGACACAGAGGAGACAATTCGTCTAGAAGATTTTGACTACGATATTGCTATTGCAGGAGGCATCTTTGTGTTGACTGTCATTGGAATAGCCATTTATCTTGTCAAAGGAAAAAATAGAAAAGGAGCAAACAGTCATGAATAAAACAAGAAGAATTGCTCTCTATATCTACTTGGTCCTAGCCGGTATCGGCTTGCAGTTTGAGCTAGGCTCCATGGCGGAGAAGGATGTCACCTTAGAAGCTGGCCGCGACTTGGTTCTGAACTTTGCTGTTTTAGCTGCCTTTTTCCTGCCTTTCTATTTCTTGATTAAAAAACTCGCCAAAAAGTTATCGGTTGAGACGATTGTTCTAGGAACAGCCCTCTTTGGAGGTGCCTTTATCTCTGGCTGGCTAAGTTTTGCAGGCAATAGCTTGATTGATATTATTAACTCTAACTTTATCAAGGATCCTGCTGTTTTCAATGCTTGGACCAATGCACTGACAGCTCCTTTTGCAGAGGAATTTTTCAAGTCTCTGACAGCTTTTGCAGCTCTCTACATTTTGGGGCGCAAGGATATTCAGTCAGTCTTCATTGCTGGGCTAAGTTCGGGCTTTGGCTTTCAAGTCATAGAAGATATTGCCTATGTATCCAGAGTGACTTTCGGGGGAGAATATAGTGGATCCTTAGAAGCAGTTGGAAGAATTGCTGGCGGATTGGCTTCACATACGCTCTATACAGCAGTGGTGACCGTTGGGGTTTATCTTCTCTTCTCCACGGCTTACAAGAAATACCGTCTCTTTGGTCTCTGGTGCGTCGTATCAACAGTTGCTAATCACTTTATTTGGAACTCTCCTTTCTTCGAAACAGAGCATCGGATTAACATTGTTGTCGGATTCTTATTTGCCTTTCTCGTTGCTACTTTTATAGAAGTTTACCGACTGGTTTTGAAGGAGAAAAAGACAGATTTAGAAATTTAAATAATTTTCAGGGAATATATAAAACAAGAACTTGTAATCGCTTGCAAAACCTAGAGTAAAAGGCTATACTGAATATAGTATTTAATTTTGTAATTTTTTACAAAACATAAAGGAGATATTTTTATGAAAAAAATATTGTTTCGTTCCTTGTTAGCTCTTTCGACCATTTTTCTCTTTCCTTTCCAAGTGGTCGAAGCCTGCACAGGATTTATTGTCGGGAAAGACCTGACGGCAGACGGCACAAGGCTTTACGGTCGGACAGAGGACTTGGAGCCAAATCACAATAAGGTCTTTCTGGTTCATCCGAGAAAGACTAATGCGAGTGGTGCCAAACTAGTCGATGAAGCCAACGGTTTTGAATGGACCCTGCCGGCAGAAAGCTACAAGTATACTTCGGTATCAGATGTGACCCCATCCCAAGGTATTTTTGATGAGGTTGGCTTCAATGAATACGGTGTTTCCATTTCTGCGACTGTTTCTGCCAAGGCTAATGATGCCATCCAAAAAGTGGATCCTTATGTAGAAAATGGCTTGGCAGAGTCTATCCTGACAACCGTCGTTCTGCCCCATGTTCAGACTGCCCGTCAGGGTGTGGAGCTGATGGCGCAGATTGTCAGAGAGAAGGGAGCAGCAGAGGGTAATATTATCACCATTGCTGACAAGACTGGTGTCTGGTATATGGAAATCCTATCTGGCCACCAATATGTTGCTATTAAATTCCCAGATGACAAGTATGCAGTCTTTCCTAATACTTTCTTCTTGGGCAGTGTTGACTTTGACGATACAGAAAACGTCATTGCCTCAAAAGGTGTTCAGGATGTAGCTAAGCAAGCTAACTCTTATAAAGAAATTGACGGCAAATTCCACATTTCTCAGTCCTATAATCCACCGATGGCAGAGGCAGATCGTTCTCGTGCCTGGGCAGGTATCACTAGTCTAGATCCAAATGCGGCCGTGTCTTATAACGACTCTTATTTTGACCTCATGCACTCCACAGACAGAAAGATCAGTGTAGCAGATGTAATGGCTATGCAGCGCAATCGCTTTGAGGGTACTCAGTTCAAACCGCTGGACCAAATGGAGCTAGATGGTAAGGGGTTGCCACAACGCGGTACGACAGACCCTGTTTACAAATATCCGCTGGGCAACCCAAATGTCATGGAAGCTCATATCTTCCAGCTCAAAGACGGTGTTCCAGCCAATATGGGCGGTGGCACTATGTGGCTGGCGGTAGGCAGTCCGCGCTTCTCACCTTACCTGCCTTATAATGGTAATATCACAGATACTTACGATGCTTATAAGGTCAACACAACTGGCTACAGTCCAGACTCTTGGTACTGGGTAGCATCTCATATCTACGATATGGCAGCCAAGCATCAGGACCTCTTTGGTACTTCTGTCCAAGACAAGTGGAAAGCCTTGGAAGCCCGCTTTATTGAGGAGCAAAATGCTCTAGATGCAGCCAATGCAGCTTTGCCAGACTCTTCAGCCAAAGTCACAGAGGAAACACAGGCTCGAGCAGCCCAAGTCTTTAAGGAAATGAAAGAGCTAGAAGCTGAAATGGAAGCTAAAATCAAGGAAGCAACAAAAACAACTCCTTCCAGCTCCAGCAAAGATTCGAGCAGCTCTTCGTCATCTCAAAGTTCGTCAAGCTCATCCTCTTCAGCAACTTCTAGCAGTTCAGATACACGGACGGAAGTCAATGTAGAAGATGATAGCTTGGTAGATGTCGCAACTGGCATTCGCTTGAAAAATGCTGACTTGGTCAGGGCCGGTCATCAGCTGTCAGTGAAAAAACTGGAAAGCAAGATTCAGCCGACAGATACTTATGACATTAGCTTGACCAATCCAAATGGTCAGCCGGTGCATCAGGTCAGTCCGACCCTTGTGACGATCCCAGTCCGCAAAGACCTGCCAGTAGATGCTGTCTATGCTCTGGATGAACTGGCAAGCAGGTTGAGAAATTTGATGTAACGGTTAATCAAAACCAGACCATTAGCTTCACGACCAATCATTTCTCTGTTTATCAAGTGCAGTATCGAAATGAGCAGTCCGTCAAGGCTAAGAAGAAAGACCTACCATCAACAGGTGAGCAAGTCACCATCATGGGCCTTGCTGGCTTGATTATCCTAGTAGGAGTCTTCTTCCTTTTGAAGAGAACAAAGAAAAACTAATCTAAAATAAAAAGAAGGTCGAGCAATATGTTCGGCCTTTCTTAGTGGAAAAAAACGACTTTTGTCTAGGTTAGCCTTCAAGCTAGAGCCCTTATCTCAAATAATCATAGTTATAAGTAGTTAAAATCATATCCGTGATTTCTTCGGGTTCTTCTTGAGCACCACCGGCTATCCAAAGAGAAATAATCCCCTCAACACTGGATAGGAAGATTTCCAGTGCATATTTCGGAGGAATCTGAAAGTTCTCCTCTAAAAAACGCTGGGTAGCAGTCTCTTGCTTGTCACTCAGAATGATAGTGGTTATGTACTCCCGAATAGCCTCTCGAAAGTCAATATAATGGCTTCTGGTCAGGGCATTGATTAGACGCTCATTAGCACGCAGTATATGAAATTTTGCTATCATTAACTTTTGGGGATATTCGTTCTCCGCTTCAAACAAGCTATAACTAGAAAGTTGGGAAATAATTTCGCTTTTAAAACTATCAATCATCTGATACTTGTCCTCGTAGTGTAGGTAGAAGGTGCCGCGATTAATCCCTGCCCGTTTGCAGAGCTTACTGATAGAGATAGTATCAAATCTTTCCTCTGATAGTAGCTGGATCAAGGCTTCTTGATGTCTTCTTTAGTAGTAGTTTTTCGTTTCTGGGCCATTTTTCTTCCTTTTCGCTTAAATCAACACTTTGTTGATTTTTGATTATTGCTTTTTATCTAAGCTCATTATATAATATCTGTGATTTAGAATCAACACCTTGTCTATTTAAGGAGATGAGGTTTGAAAAGGAGAGAAGCGATATGGCATATATTGAAATGAAACATAGCTTTAAACGTTATCAGATGGGGGATACGGAAATAGTCGCCAATCACGATATTTCTTTTGAGATTGAAAAGGGAGAACTGGTCATTATTTTGGGTGCTTCTGGTGCCGGTAAGTCTACGGTACTTAATATCCTTGGCGGTATGGATACCAATGATGAGGGAGACATCCTGATAGACGGCCAGAATATTGCTGACTACAATTCCCACCAGCTGACGGACTATCGCCGCAATGACGTGGGCTTCGTCTTTCAGTTTTATAATTTGGTGCCTAACCTGACGGCTAAGGAAAATGTGGAATTGGCTTCTGAAATCGTCAAGAATGCTCAAGACCCAGTGGCCGCTCTGACCGCAGTTGGTCTGGAAAAGCGGCTCAATAACTTCCCAGCGCAGCTGTCAGGAGGGGAGCAGCAGCGGGTGTCCATCGCTCGGGCTGTAGCTAAGAATCCCAAAATTTTGCTCTGCGATGAACCGACAGGAGCTCTAGACTACAATACCGGCAAGCAAGTGCTGCAAATCTTACAGGATATGTCCCGTAATCAAGGAGCGACGGTGATTATCGTGACCCACAATGCTGCCTTGGCTCCCATTGCTGACCGGGTTATCCGCATGCACGATGCGAGAGTCAAGAGTGTTACGGTGAATGAATCGCCTCAGGACATAAGTACATTGGAGTATTGATATGAAGAGAAAGATTTATTGGAAAGATATTCTGCGCTCCTTCACTAGCTCTAAAGGACGTTTCCTATCTATTTTAATCCTCATGATGCTGGGCTCTTTAGCTATCGTGGGACTTAAGGTCGCTCCCCCCAATATGCGCAGAACAGCAACAGATTATTTGAAAGAGCAACGAACCATGGACTTGGCTGTTATGGCGGACTATGGTTTGGATGCAGCGGATCAGAAAGAGCTGGAAGCTATCAAGGGAGCCGATGTCGAGTTTGGCTATCTGACAGATGTCACCGTCGATGAGGAGGCCCTCCGAGTATTCTCGGATACCAAGGATATTTCAAACTTTCAAGTGACCTCAGGCCGTCTTCCTAAAAATGAGCAAGAAATTGCCCTAGCTAGTTTTTGGTCTAAAAAAATACAAGCTTGGTCAGGAGATTGATCTGACCGAGAAAGCAGGCAGTCGGTCAGTTCTGAAAAACAAGACTTATAAGATTGTGGGTTTTGTCAACTCGGCAGAGCTCTGGTCTGATAGAAATCTGGGCAATGCGACTAGTGGCAGCGGGGCTTTATCTGCCTATGCTGTAGTTAGCCTAAGGCCTTTGATACAGATGTTTACAGTATTGCCCGCCTGCGCTATCATGATTTAGAAAAGCTGGCTCCCTTCTCTGCAAGTTATCAGGAGCGTTTGGAGCAGCACCAGACTGCTTTGGACAAGAGCCTTGAAGATAATGGAGCGACCCGGTTTAAGCGATTAGAGACGGATGCCAAAAGCACCATTCAGAAGGGTGAAGACAAGATTGCTCAGGCTGAGAGTGAGCTGACCCAAGGTAAAAAACAGTTAGAGCAAGCTCAGAGTCAGCTAGACCAGCAAAAAAGCCAGCTAGCGGCAGCTCAATCCGCTTCTATCCTAGCTCCCGATCAGCTCAGTCAGAGCCGGCAGCAGATTCAGGAAGCTGAGTCCCAGCTCAATCAGAAAAAAGCAGACCTCGCACAGGCAGAGAAAGACTTATCAGCTAGCAAGGACAAGCTAGCTGAGGCTAAGTCAGACCTGAGTCGTTTGAAAGAGCCAGCCTATCATAGCTATGACCGCAAGTCTCTGCCAGGTGGTAATGGCTATCATATGTATAAAAACTCCATGAATAGTATTGCGTCAATTGGTAATATCTTCCCGGTGGTGCTCTATCTGGTGGCAGCTATGGTGACCTTTACCACCATGACTCGCTTTGTCGATGAAGAGCGAACAAATGCAGGTGTCTTTAAGGCTCTAGGCTATCATAGCCGAGATATCATTCGCAAGTTTGCTCTTTACGGTTTGGTGGCGGGGAGTCTAGGTACCCTCATAGGAATTCTGTTGGGGCATTATTTCTTGTCAGGTGTGATTTCTTCTATTATTACCAGAGGGATGGTGCTTTCTGCCCCTCATGCATATTTTTATGTTTCCTATAGTTTACTTGCCCTTGGACTCTCCCTTCTATCAAGTGTTCTCCCTGCTTATTTGGTGGCGAGGCGGGAGTTGACAGAAGAAGCAGCTCACTTGCTTTTGCCCAAGCCACCGGTCAAAGGCTCTAAGCTCTTTTTGGAAAGACTGTCCTTTATCTGGCGACACCTTAGCTTTACTCAGAAGGTCACTGCTCGCAATATCTTTCGCTATAAGCAGCGGATGTTTATGACCATCTTTGGCGTAGCGGGTTCCGTTGCCCTGCTCTTTGCTGGCCTAGGGCTCCAATCTTCTATTGGTGGTATTCCAAAACGTCAGTTTGAGGAGATTCTGCGATACGACTTGATTGTCGCTGTCAATCCTGGGGAAAATCAGGCTGAGCAGGACAAGCTGAAAAAGATGCTGTCAGATGGCTCGATTGTTGATTATCAGGAGATCTATAGTGAAACCTTGACAGAGAAATACAAAGGAAGAAAAGAGACCGAATCAGTCACTTTGATGGTTACGGACAAAGAAAATTTTGAACCGTTCATCTCGTTAGAAAGTCCCGACAAGCAGCAAAAGCTAACTCTCAAGGACGGTGCAGTGGTTTCGGATAAATTGGCCCGCATAGCTGGAGTTAGCCCCGGTGGCAGTATAGAGCTGGATGGCAAGTCTGTCAAGCTTGCAGCAGTCAATGAGAATCATTTTGGTCATTTTGCCTTCATGAAGGCAACTGACTACCAGAAAATTTACGGGAAAAAGCCCGATAAAAATACTTATCTAGTGCGGCTCAAGGACTCTTCTAGTAAAAATATTGTCGACAAGGCCAATGAATTTATGAGCCTCAAGTCTGTCAAGAGTGTTTCCCAAAATGCTAGCATGGTGAAGCAGTTCAACGTTCTAGCTGATTCTCTTAATAATACAATGCTGGTTTTGGTCCTGATTTCCATTCTTTTAGCTGTCGTCATTCTCTACAACCTGACCAATATCAATGTGGCTGAGCGGATTCGCGAGCTGTCTACCATCAAGGTTTTGGGCTTCCATAATAAGGAAGTGACCCTCTATATCTATCGAGAGACCATTATTCTTTCAGTTATTGGGATGGCAGTTGGGCTTCTAGGCGGTTTCTTCCTGCATCGTTTTTTGATTGAGAAGGTTGCGCCTAGCATTATCAGCTTAAACCCTCAAGTAAGTCCCTCAGTCTATCTGTTTCCTCTAACAGCAGTGACTCTTATTCTGACCTTGCTTGGCTTCTTTGTCAATTACCGCCTCAGACGGGTGGATATGCTGGAAGCACTTAAGTCTGTTGATTGATAAAAATACTTCAAAACTTTCCCTCACTTGTGAGGTGGAAGTTTTTTTGAACTTTGATATAATATTCCTTGTAAAGAAAGAGAAAGACACGCTATGACACGAAAAATTGCCTTATTATCCGATGTGCATGGGAATAGCACAGCCTTGGAAGCAGTACTGGCGGATGCGGAAAGCCAGCAAGTGACAGACTATTGGTTTTTGGGGGACTTGCTCCTGCCAGGAACCGGTCGCAGAAATATCCTAGATAGGATGGAGCAGCTGCCCATCAGCCTACAGGTCAGAGGGAATTGGGAAGAGAGTCTCTGGCATGCTCTGCATCAAAAGTTAGACTTGACACGTCCCAGCCATCTCTACCTGACCCGGCTCTGCCATTTTGTCCTAGAGGAAATCAAGCCTGAAGAGATTGACCGTATGCAGGAACTTCCTCTGCAAATCCTAACAGAAGTAGAGGGATTGAAGATTGCGGTCAGCCATCATCTGCCAGATAAGAATTGGGGGCGGGAGCTGATTCATATTGGCGAGCAGAGCGATTTCGACCGCCTTTTTGAGGGAAACGACTGCGCTGTCGCTGTTTATGGTCATATTCACCAGCAGTTTCTCCGCTACGGGACCAATGGACAGCTGATTATCAATCCCGGCTCTATTGGTCAGCCGTTCTTTCTAGATTCAGCTTTGCGTAAGGACTTGCGAGCCCAGTATGCCATTTTAGAGATAGATGAGACTGGTCTAGCTGATGTTGACCTTCGGCGCGTGGCCTACGATGTGGAACAGGAGCTGAGCTTGGCTCGGGAGCTCCACTTGCCTTACTATGAGATTTATCAGGAGAGCTTGGTCAATGGTATCCACCATACCCACAATCACGACCTGCTGCGAGAAATCAGTGAGCGGGAAGGCTATGCGGATGAGATTGCAGCTTTCTTAAAGTCCAGTCGTAACTCTTGAAGTTACACCCTTTTTGGGATATAATAGTGAGAGAAAATGATGAGGGAGGAGAAAAAATGCAGATTTCTAGCCGTTTTACCATTGCCACTCATATGCTGATTGTTCTGGCTTTGGAGGGAAAAAAACAAAAACTGACAAGTGATATCCTTGCCGGCAGTGTTGGCGTCAATCCAGTTATTATTCGCAAAACCCTGTCCCAGCTCAAGAATGCCGGGATGATTACCGTTGCTCGTGGGACTGGAGGAGCAGAGATTGCCAAAGATTTGAAAGACATTAGCCTGTTGGACGTCTATAGCGCGGTTGAGTGTCTGGGCAAGAGCGGCCAGCTCTTTAGTTTTCATGATAAGCCCAATCCAGACTGTCCTATCGGTAAGAACATTCACAATGTCTTAGATGACCGCTTGGCAGCTATTCAGGCAGCCATGGAAGCTGAATTGGCTCAGACCAGCCTCGACGAGGTCGTCGCAGCAACCGAAAAAGAAATTAAAGAACAATCTGTTTCCCAGTGAGCAGATTGTTTTTTTATTAAGAATTTTACGAGATGTAATTATTGACATTACATTAAGATATGCTATACTAATAGATGTAATAGAAATAATTACAATATGACTAAGCTTTCGGAGCAAATGGAGGTATGGAAATCCATATCAAGGAACCTATCTCCGTTTTGGAGAAATAAAAAAAGATGGAGCAGGAGCACTCCTGACATTTTAAATTTAAGAGAGGAGAAAGTACATGACATTTGAATATCAAAGCAAGATTTATCTAGGAGAGGTGGCACTTTATGTAGCCGATTTAGCAAGACAAAAGGACTTTTATCAGCGCGTTTTAGGGCTGGAGCTTTTGGAAGAGCTGGACGGACAGGTGGCTTTGGGAAGGGACGGACAAGTGCTGGTGAGGCTCTTAGCAACCAGTGACCGGCAGACCGTCAAGTCTGCTTACGGTCTTTATCATCTGGCACTCTTGCTTCCCAGCCGTCAAGCCTTAGCAGATATCCTGAAGCATTTATCCGAAAATAGAGTTCCTATGGTTGGAGGAGCGGATCACGGCTATAGTGAAGCCATTTATCTGGAGGATCCAGAAGGCAACGGCATTGAGCTTTATCGGGACAAGCCTCAGACTGATTGGGATATTCGAGAAGATGGCCGCATTATCGGAGTGACGGAAGCGCTAGCGGCTCAAGAAATCTATGAACTAGGTCAGGAAGTCCAGCCGTTTAGTATTGCGGAAGGCACTCGTATGGGCCATGTCCATCTGTCTGTGAAAAATAGTAGAGCAGCCAGTCATTTTTACCAAAAGCTTCTAGACTTGGAGGACAAATTTTCTGTACCTTCTGCTAGCTGGCTGGCATCCGGAAACTACCATCACCATTTAGCAGTCAATGAATGGGGAGGTTCTCACTTGAATCATCGCCAACCTAAGCAACTGGGACTAGCCTATTTTGAAGCGCAAGTTCAAGGAAAAGAAGACCTAGTAGCTATTTATGAAAATGCTCTGGACTTGCAGGCGCCAGTCCGATGGATTAGCTCCCAAGAGCTAGAAGTCACAGACCCAGATGGGATTGTGGCTAAAGTTAAGACAAGAGTGGTATAATAAGACATATCAAGAAGTTAAAAGAAAGAAAAACTATGTACAAGACTTATTATGCATCACCGATTGGCCGGATTCTCATCTTGACAGACGCAAATGCCTTGTTGGGGCTTTGGCTGGATGGCCAGAAATATTTTGGGGCAGGCTACGATTTGGAGCAAGCGCAACAGGAAGAGACAGAAGTCAGCCGACGCGTCTCTGCTTGGCTGGATGCTTATTTTAAGGGAGAAAATCCCGCGACAGATGAGATTCCATTGGCACCTCAAGTGACTGAGTTTAGAAGCAAGGTTCTGACAGTGCTGCGGAAGATTCCCTATGGGCAAACGGCTACTTATTCAGACATTCTACGAGAATTACAAGCCGAGTACGGTAAGATTGGTTCTGCCAGAGCAGTCGGTGGTGCCATCGGCCATAATCCCATTTCCCTTCTGATTCCCTGCCACCGGATTGTCGGAAGCGACGGCAAGTTGACCGGCTATGCCGGCGGCCTTGATAAAAAAGCCTTCCTACTGGAGTTGGAGGTAGGGGAGAAGACGAGAAGATGACTGTTTTAAACTATTGATAAACTAAAAAAGCACCATTCGGTGCTTTTTAACTTACTTTAAATATGGTAAAATGGATGTGATTAAAATAGGAAAAGAGTATAAAATGGCGAAAAAATCAAACGCAAATATTGGATTTGAAAAGGAACTATGGGATGCTGCAGATTCACTTCGGGGGCACATTTCGGCGTCAGAGTACAGAAAAGTTATTGTTGGTCTAATCTTTTTAAAATATGTATCAGATGCTTTTGAAGAAAAATATCAACAATTACTTGCAGAGGGTGACGGATTTGAGAATGATCCTGATGCATATTCAGAGGAGAATATTTTCTTCGTCCCTGAAATAGCTAGATGGCAATTTATTGCGAGTCATGCCCATTCTTCAAAAATTGGCACAGTCTTGGATAAGGCTATGCGTGAAATTGAAGAGGATAATCCAAGTCTAGAGAATGTCCTTCCTCAAATCTATGCTAGTCCAGACTTAGATAAGCGAGTTCTAGGGGAAGTTGTAGACATTTTTACTAATATTCAAATGTATGAAGGTGAGAATGAAAAAGATTTACTTGGGCGTGCTTATGAATATTGTATTGAACAGTTTGCGGCATATGAAGGAAAACGAGGCGGTGAATTTTATACTCCGACCAGCATCGTAAAAACGATTGTAGAAATATTAAAGCCTTATAGAGGCCGTGTTTATGATCCTGCTTGTGGGTCAGGCGGTATGTTTGTTCAGTCAGCTAAGTTTATAGAGAATCATAGTGGGAATATCAATAATTTATCTGTTTTTGGTCAAGAATCCAATGCTGATACTTGGAAGATGGCCAAGATGAACATGGTTATCCGAGGTATTGATGCGGATTTTGGTGAGCACCAAGCGAACAGCTTTTTCAATGATTTACATCCGACACTAAAAGCTAACTATATCATGGCTAATCCCCCTTTTAATATTTCCAACTGGGGGGCAGATAAACTGCAAGATGATATTCGCTGGAAATACGGAACGCCACCTAATAGCAATGCAAACTATGCTTGGATTCAGCATATGATTCATCATATGGATCCTAGTAATGGCAAGGTTGGTTTGGTTCTGGCAAATGGCTCACTCTCATCGACTCAGAGCGGTGAAGGAGACATTCGTAAAAAAATTATTGAAGATGACTTAATTGAGGGAATTATAGCTCTTCCAGCTAATCTCTTTTACAGTGTAACTATTCCAGCCTGTCTGTGGTTTATCAGTAAAAATAAAAAACAAAAAGGAAAGACGCTGTTTATCGATGCTCGAAATATGGGAGAAATGATTGATCGTAAGCATCGTGACTTTAGCGACGAAGACATTAAGAAGTTAGCAGATACCTTTGAAGCTTTTCAAAATGGAAACCTTGAAGATGTTAAAGGTTTTTGTGCGTCTGTTGAAACATCAGAAATTGCAAAGCAAGATTTTATTCTTACACCAGGGCGTTATGTTGGTATTGAGGAAAAAGAAGATGACGGAGAACCATTTGAAGAGAAGATGGATCGCCTGACGACAGAACTATCAGAACTTTTTACTAAATCCCATAAATTAGAAGATGAGATTAGAGAAAGATTGGGGGAGATTGGGTTTGAGATATAAGGAGGTAAATTTAGGTGAACTTGTTAGCTTTGTTTCAAAAGGTATTCCACCAAAATATATTGAGACTAAATCCGATAATACTATCGTTGTACTTAATCAAAGGACGAATAGAAATTTTCAAATTGACTACTCTTTGTCACGGTTAAATGATTTATTGAAGAAAAAAGTACCTACAAATAAGATACTAATAGATTATGATATTTTTAATAAATTCTACAGGTGTTGGAACAGCAGGACGAGTTGCTCAATTAGTAAAAGTACCTGAATTGACTACTGTAGATGGACATATGATAATTGTTAGACCAGATGAAGAGAAAATAGATCCTTTGTACTTAGGTTATGCTCTTAAAGCACAACAAGTAAAAAAATTGAAGGATTACAAGAAGGATCAACTGGGCAGACTGAGTTAAATCGACAACGATTATTGAATGATATTATTATACAATTTCCTGAATCAAGAAAAATTACAACAAGATATTTCAAGATTATTTTTCACTTGATGAAAAGATTGAGAATAATAAAAAGATAAATCATCATTTACTGGCTTGATTTACTGAAAATCTCTCTTGACAAGAGTTTTGGTAGTAGAGTATCTCGAAAGTTAATTAACTTTTCGTTTTTCTCCATATTAATCTCTATTTGTGAATAAATTGGAAACATAATTTTTGAAAAATCTTCTAGTACATTGGTATCTGGAAGTATGATAGGTAGATTTTTAAATGAATCTATTGTAACTTGAGGTTGAGCAGATCCTGTAACAACATCAAAAAATTGGCGATTTAGGCACCATTGTTTCAAGTATGCAAAGTACACATCTTTTTTTTCATTCACTATTAATGAGTTATTTGTTATAAATGAAAATGGACGGGATAACCTGACAGTGCCTGAAGCAGCACCTCGGCACGAGATTAATATTCGTTCTTTTTGATAAAGAAATTCTGTGAAATAGCCAATTGGCCCATTCCCCCCAAAGACACGATATCCTTTTGAAAGTAAGTTCTTAGTTGGTAAATTTTTTCCATAATTGAGCTTAGCTACATCTAAGAATTTTATTTCTCTCCATGTTGTAGGCAGTATTCCACCAAACGGATCGAAATCAATAAACCAAGATTTGAAAATGACTTGCGCCATCTGCTCTAAATGATGATTTATCTTTTTAAGCTACCCATGGAGTATAATAAAAACGAAAGGTAGGTAGCTTATGAAAGATAAACTAATCACGCAAAATTACAACAGGGATGGCCAAGCATTTAAGTGCTCAACAATTAGAAAATCTGCAAAAAGGTACTAATGGCGGCTTTTATCAATGTAGAAATTGCAGAAATAAAAACAGTAAATAAGCAGAAGAGCAATAGTAAATTACTTGAGCTATTTATTTCAGCCAAGCGGATTGAAGGTTGTAGTGAAAAATCTTTAAAAATATTATAAAATGGTCATTGAGAATATGTTTACCAGTCTTAATTTGACTGCGAGAGATATAACGACCAGTGACTTACGGACTTATCTTGCATATTATCAACGAGAACGAAAATCTAGCAGAGTAACTATTGATAATATGCGTCGGATTTTTAGTAGTTTTTTTAGCTGGCTTGAAGATGAGGATTTCATTCTCAAAAGCCCTGTGCGTCGGATTCACAAGATAAAGACAGATAAAACAATCAAAGAGACTTTTTCTGACGAAGGGTTTGGAGCTTCTAAGAGATGCTTGCGATGAGATTCGTGATTTGGCCATGATTGATTTATTGGCTTCAACTGGAATGCGGGTAGGTGAACTAGTGAGATTGAATAGAGAGGATATTAATTTTTATGAGAGAGAATGTCTTGTCTTTGGCAAAGGGAATAGTGAGCGTATTGTGTATTTTGACGCTAGAACAAAGATTCACCTGATAAATTATTTGGACAGTCGTGAGGATGATAATCCAGCTTTGTTCGTTTCCTTGTCATCTCCACATGATAGATTGCTAATCGGAGGGGTAGAAACAAGATTAAGACAACTTGGTGAAAAAGCAGATTTAAATAAAGTCCATCCGCATAAATTCAGAAGAACATTGGCGACACGAGCCATAGACAAAGGCATGCCCATCGAACAAGTCCAGCACTTACTTGGTCATGTCAAAATAGATACAACCATGCACTACGCTATGGTCAATCAAGCGAATGTAAAAAATTCGCATAGGAAATATATAGGTTGAGGAGAAGCAGAAATTGAATAATTGGAAGAAAGTGAAACTTTCGGATATTATAGAATTTAATCCCCGAGAAACTTTGTCAAAGGGAGCTATTGCTAAAAAAATAGCGATGGAAAAATTAGAACCTTTTACGCGCGATATTCCCGAGTTTGAGTATTTTGAATTTAGAGGTGGTACCAAATTCAGAAATGGGGATACTTTAATGGCTCGTATTACACCAAGTCTTGAAAATGGAAAAACGTCTAAGGTAAATTTATTAGACAAAGATGAAGTAGGGTTTGGGTCTACTGAGTTTATTGTTATAAGAGCCAAAGAAAATATTAGTGATGAAAAATTTCGTTTATTATTTGATGATTGCTCCAAATATCAGAGAAGTTGCTATTAAATCAATGGTAGGAACGTCAGGGCAGACAAAGAGTTCAGCTAGATGTTGTCAAAAATCACGAAATTCTATGTCCTCCATTAAAAGAACAAATTAGAATTGGTAAAATTCTTAAGGCGCTAGATGATAAAAATTGAGAATAATAAAAAGATAAATCATCATTTAGCGTCTATTAGTAAGAATTATTTGAAGATTCTCTATTCAAGTAATTCTATTAAATTAGGAGATATATTTTGAATTAAAAATCAGGCTATGCGTTTAAGAGTAAAGACTGGGTGACGAAGGTAAACCAGTAATCAAAAATCAAAGATATAGATGGGATAACTATTGATATTAGTAATCTAAATTATGTAAAAAACAAGTCTCAATTATCAAAGGCTTCAAACTTTGAGGTGTTTGGAAAAGAAATTGTAATGGCTCTAACGGGGGCGACTACTGGAAAAATCGGCGTTATTCCAAAAAATTTTAAGGGATATGTAAATCAGCGTGTTGGTTTATTTTATGCTAAAACAGAACTTTCTTATGCAGTCCTTTGGTCTATTTTTGCAACAGCAAAATATAATTTCAGACTTAATTAAACTTTCTAGCGGTTCTGCACAAGCAAATTTAAGTCCATTTTCAGTGAATAGTTATGACTTGAATGTAACATTTAAAGATTTAATTGAGTTAGACAAAGTACTCTCTCCACTTTATGAGTTATTTTGTTTCAACCTTTCAGAAATTCAAAGGTTATCTGAACTAAGAGATACTCTACTACCCAAAACTCTTATCTAGTGAGATATCAGTAAACTAAGCTGCTAAATGATGATTTACCTAACTTAAAAAGAATCATTTTTGATACCTATGAAGATTATCAATTCATATTGGATATGTTCAATAAACGAAAAAAATATCTGATAGATAAAAAGGATAAGACGGCTGCAATCATACTGAATTCAATTAAGCCATTTGTTGAAGAAAAAAATTAAAAAGATAAAGTACGAACAAGATAGATAAATTTTTGAAGGAAATACTTTTTATGAGTAAAAATATATTATTTATAATCGGCAATGGTTTTGATCTTGCCCACCGTTTGCCAACAAGATTTGATCCAGACTTTAGAGAAATTGCTGAAAAGAATGAATCTAATCCGTATTTTTGGGAATTATATCAATCGGCAGAACCTAATATCTGGTCTGATTTTGAAAATCTATTGGCAAAACCTGATTTTAATTCTTTGGCAGAAATATTTGAATACTACGCCCCGGATTATTTATCTGATAGAGAAAGTGACCGTGATAGAATAATACTTGAGGCGGAAATGAGTGGCAATTTGAAGGAATCTTTAGAAGAATTTGCAAATCAAGCAGAAGGAAAACTTGCAAATATTACACCTCAGAGATTCTTTAAAGACCTATTCACTAATGGAGAGCTATATATCAATTTCAATTATACTCATACACTTGAGCAAGTTTATGGTATTGAAATAGATAGAGTTTTACATGTTCATGGAGAAGCAGGGAATGAGAACTTATTGTTAGGTTATCCCGAAGGGGATTTTTCGCCTGAAGATATTCATGAAGATATACGGCAAAAGGGACGAGGGCCATATAGGGACACATCAATAAAAGAATACATTAACAGTCTTGAAGACTACTATGTTAGAACTGCTCATGAAATATTAATTAATAAAGTTGAGTCTTTCAAAAAAAGAGTTTAAAGTTAAAGCTTTGTAGGAGAATTTCTAGTGGTCATAAATTAATAAATGAAATTATTGTATATGGCCATTCTTGTGCGATTGATTTCCCTTATTTTGAGTATTTAAATGTTATCTTCCCTCTTGCCAATTGGAAATTTTTCTCATTTGATGAACGGACAATTATGAATATTGAAATGATGGTATGTCATATTGGGATAAGAAATTATAGCGTCGTAGAGAAATAAAGGAGTTTAGTTTATGGGATTCACTGAGGACAACTACGAACATGCAGTCATTGAACTTTTTCATGATAGTTTGGGCTATTCACATGTTTATGGTCCAGATGTAGAGCGTGACTATAGAACACCTTTATATTTGGAAGAGCTTTATCCTGCTTTTAGAAAGGATTAATGCTAAGCTACCGACTGTTGCAATTCAAGAGGCAATTGAAAAGTTACAGCGTTTTGAAACAGGTTCCTTGCTTCAAAAAAATAAGATTTTTACAAATTATCTTCAAAACGGTATAGAAGTTTCCTATTTTCATCAAGGAAGAAAACAATCTAATCTCGTTTATTTAGTTGATTTCGATAATGTAAATAATAATTCTTTTACTGTAATTAATCAATGGACAATTGTAGAGAAGAGTAATAAACGTCCTGATATTATAGTGTTTTTGAATGGTTTGCCAGTAGTTGTCTTTGAGTTGAAAAGCCCTTCTCGCCAAGAAACAGATGCTTCTGATGCCTACCGTCAGCTTAAAACATATCAGAAGGAAATTCCAACTTTATTCAACTATAATGCTTTTTGTGTAATGACGGATCTGGCCACTTCAAAGGCGGGGACAATTACTGCTGGTGAAGACCGCTTTATGGAGTGGAAGACTACTGATGGTAGTTTTGAAGATACGCAGTATGCTAATTTTACCACGTTCATTGAAGGTATTTTTGATAAGACTAGATTTTTGGATATTTTAAGGAATTTTATCTGCTTTTCTGAGGATGCTAAGATTTTAGCGGCTTATCATCAGTATTTTGCAGTGAATAAGGCTGCAGTATCTACTTTGAAAGCAACTAAGAGCGATGGACGGGGAGGGGTTTTCTGGCATACGCAAGGGAGTGGGAAATCTCTATCCATGGTTTTCTATGTTCATCTGCTGCAAAAAGTTTTAGACTCGCCAACTATTGTCGTTTTGACTGATCGAAATGATTTGGACGAACAGTTATATGGACAGTTTTCCAAATGCCAAGATTTTCTAAGACAGACACCGATTCGGGCAGAGAGCCGTTTGCATCTGAAAGAACTATTGACTGGTCGCCAAGCCAATGGCATTATATTTACAACTATGCAGAAATTTTCAGAGTCAGAAGAGGCGCTTTCTGATAGAAGAAACATTGTTGTCATGGCTGATGAGGCTCATCGTGGTCAGTATGGACTTGAAGAAAGATTAAAATGACCAAAGGAAAATATGGAGAAAGCGAAGCGAAACTAGTCGTCGGAGCAGCCAGATTGATTAGAGATAGCTTGCCTAATGCGACTTATATTGGATTCACTGGAACGCCTATTTCTACTAAAGATAAGTCTACAACAGAGGTTTTTGGTAATTACATTGATGTTTACGATATGACACAGGCGGTTGAAGATGGCGCCACTCGGCCCGTCTATTATGAAAGCCGTGTCATGCATTTAAAATTAGATGAAAATATCTTGCGTTTGATTGATGAAGAGTATGACTTGATGGCACAAAGTGCTGAATCACATGCGATTGATAGAAGCAAGAAGGAATTGGGGCGTCTTGATAGTATTTTAGGGGCCGATCAAACTATTAGTGCCTTGTGTGAAGATATTATTAATCATTATGAAGAAAATCGTGCGCAGGAATTAACTGGAAAAGCAATGATTGTTGCTTATTCTCGTCCGATTGCGATGAAAATTTATCGTACTTTGCTTGAAAAGCGCCCGAATTGGACAGAAAAAATTGGAGTTGTCATGACTTCTAGTAATAATGATCCGGAAGAATGGCATGATATAGTAGGGAATAAGCGCCATAAAGAAGAGATGGCTAAAAAGTTTAAAGACAATGAAAGCCCATTTAAGATTGCTATCGTCGTTGATATGTGGCTGACTGGATTTGATGTCCCTAGCCTTGCAACCATGTATGTATATAAGCCAATGCAAGGTCATAATCTTATGCAGGCAATCGCTCGTGTTAACCGTGTATACAAAAATAAAGAGGGTGGACTTGTAGTTGATTATATCGGTATTGCAAGTGCTTTAAAGCAAGCCATGAACGATTATACAAATCGAGACAAAGGTAACTTTGGGGACACTGATATAGCTAAGACAGCTTTACCAAAGTTTGTCGAAAAACTAGAGGTCTGTCGTGATTTGTTTTATGGGTTTGACTATTCAGAATTCATGCTCTCTAAATCAAGTGATTTAATCAGAGCTAAAACAATTAGTGGCGGGGTAAACTTCTTGTCAAGTGTAGACAAGGAGAAGAAGAAAGAGCTCTTCATAAAAGAATCGTTACTCTTACGCCAAGCGTTATCACTTTGTCGTTCTTTGCTTACTCCTGAGCAACGTTTTGAAGCAGCTTATTTTGAAGCAGTCAGAACATTGCTAACACGAATAACTGGGGAGGGTAAAAAGCTTTCTTTGAAAGATATTAATGATCGTATCAATGAGTTACTAAAAGCTTCTATCAAGAGTGAAGGCGTCATTAATTTATTCTCAGATATTGATACAGGATTTTCGTTATTTGATCCTAAATTTTTAGATGAAATTTCTAAAATGAAGGAAAAAAACATAGCGGTAGAACTCTTAAAAAAATTATTACAAGAGCAGATTACTTTATATCAAAGAACTAATTTAGTCAAATCCGAAAAGTTCTCTGAAATTCTTTCGCGAGCGATGAGAGCATATCTGAATGGCATGCTTTCAAATGAAGAAGTTATTGCTGAATTAATGAAAATGGCCAAAGAAATGGCGAAGGCTCACGAAGATGGGGATTCTTTAGGTCTTACAGATGAAGAATTAGCTTTCATGATGCTTTGACGCAACCACAAGCAGTCAAAGATTTTTATGAAAATGATGAGCTTGTTGCAATGACTCATGAATTAACAGAGACATTGCGCAAAAGCAGAACTATTGATTGGCAGAAAAAACATTCTGCGCGTGCTCGTATGCGCATGCTTGTTAAACGGCTCCTTAGGAAATACAAATATCCACCAGAGGGTGTTGAAGACGCTATTGTGACTGTTATCAAGCAATGTGAGATGTGGACAGATAATCCTGATAATAATTATGAGTCCTATTCATTTTCTGACCAACTGATGGCTGCTGAAAGTAGGGTAGATTTGAATCGAAATAAAATTTGACCGGCTATGCCGGCGGCCTTGATAAAAAATCCTTCCTACTGGAGTTGGAGTCGGGGGAGAAGACTGAATAAATCTATCTACTCAAGACTTTTACTATTTTACTGGTGAGAGTCTTTTTTACGTACAGCAATAAACTAAAAATCCCTTTGTCAACTGCTGTGAGTGACAAAGGGGATTTTCATTAGTCGATATGCCATTGTGTGGCCAGCCAGTCGGAAAAGGCAGTATAGCGCTCTTTGAGGGCTTCATGATGACCGTGAGGATCAAAGACGGAGCGAGTGGTAAGGATTTCTTTCTGAATCAAGCGATGAATTTCTGCAGCATAAAAAGGAGCTTTGGAAAGTCGATTTGAATGATTCGCGCCTTCAGTCTTTCCATTCTGCAAATAGACTAGACAGTCCTTGTTTTTCAACTCCTGAGACCGGCAAAAGTCGGTAAAACCTGGGTACCAAAAGGAGCCGCAGATAGAAAAAACACAGGGGATCTTGCAGCCGCTATAGAGACTGTAAACAGCCGCTAGTCCACCGAGAGAGTAGCCACCATAGGCAATTCTCTTGTCATCCAGTAGGTAGTGCTGTCTGATTTCCGCTAATATACCGTTGAAGAGCTTTTGATGGTAAATATCTGCTCTGCCACCAAAATCGGGATTGCCAGGCTTTAGAGCATTGGCTTTCCAAGGTGTATAATCGTCCAGCCTGTTATTTGATATCAGTCCGATCAAGATTACTGATGAAGAAAGCTTGCTCAGGTAGTTTGTCTGTCCATCATTTAGCAAGATTGCTGGATAAGGTCGTGATCCGTCATAATCTTGGGGCAGGGCAATATTGACAGTGATACCTTCCCAGACAAAGGTCTTATTTATTGACAAAGTCATTGATTTTCTCGAGTGAGTCGATTACAGCAGGTCCATAATCCATGAACTCGTCATAGGAGATGGTCATGATTTTTCTGATTTTTTTGACCGCTGGGACATCTTCCAGAACTGGATTGGCCTTCATTAGATCAACTGCTTGCTCATCCATGGCCTTGTTGCGGTCGCTGGTTACGTAGATGATGACTTCTGGATCCATAGAGACCAGATTTTCCAAGGTTAGGTCAGAGGTTCCAGTCGCTACATTGGTATAGCCGAGCTGGTTGAGCAGACTCTCTTGCAGGGCAGATTTATAGGCACCGAAAGTCTCATCGTTGTAGGCACACATGATGAGCGCTTTTTTCTTTTCCCCTTGACTAGTCTTATTGGTTTTCTTGACACTGTCAATTCTTGCCTGCAGCTGGTCAGCATACTGATTGGCCTTGTCTTGAACGTTAAAGATGGTTCCTATATTCTTGACATCTTCAACGATATTTCCTAGATCTTGCTTGGTATTGGACAGGGAAGCCTTCTGTGTATAGACAGGGATTTTGTTTTCATTCCAGGCACTGACTGTCCCCAGAGACTTTTCGGAAAACATCATGTTTCGGCCAAGAAGAGCATCTGGCTCATAGGATAGCACAGTTTCCTGTGATACGGTTTTCTTGTCGCCGACTTGCGGAATGGTGGCAATATCAGCCTTGTATTTATCTGTGACATCATTGTCTGGATTGAGCATACCGGCGATCTTGTCTTTCAATCCTAGTTCAATCAAGATTTCGGTCGTCGAAAGGTTGTTGGTGATGACCTTTTCCGGTGCCTTTTCAAAGACCTGATCAATCTCCTTGCCTTCGGCATCGTAAGTTTTGATTGTCACGGGATATTTTGTCTCTGCTGTGCTCTTTTTCGCGCTTTCTGTTTTGGAGGAAGATTGTGAAGTTGAGCTTTCTTTCGTACTTTCTTTAGATGAAGAATTGCAGGCTGCCATTGTCAGTGCAGCAGTTGCGACGAGTAAGATACTGAGTGTTTTTTTCATATTGCCTTCCTTTCTTGGGCTTGGAGCTTGTATAGATAAAGCTGAGAGCAGGCTCTTATAGATACTGAATCATGGCCTGTCGATCCTTGGTCCAGATCACTTTGCTCTGAATACCGTAAACGGCTTGCAGTGAATCATGGGTGATGGCCTCCTTTGGAGCACCTTGGTATGCAATCTCACCCTCCTTTCATGAGGTACAAATAGTCTGAATACCGACAAGCCAGTTGGATATCGTGTAAAACAGCCAAAACATTGATGTTCAGGTCTTTGACGATACGTAGCATATCCAGCTGGTATTTGATATCCAGATGATTGGTCGGCTCGTCTAGGAGCAGCAGGCTTGGCTGCTGGGCCAAAAGCGCGTGCTAGCAGGACTCTTTGCTTCTCTCCACCAGACAAGGATAGATAGACTCTGTCTTTCTTGTCTAGCATGTCCACCTGCTTCAAGGCATGACGGACGAGGGCATAGTCTTTTTTTCGCTCTCTTTTTGAAAAAGGGACAGATGCGGCGTCCTACCCAGCATGACGATTTCTTGGACGGTGCAGTCAAACTGAAGATGGTTAAACTGAGTTACAACGGCTATTTTCTGGGCTGCTTTTTTTATGCTGACCTGTTCAAGTGGTCTACCGTTTAGATAAATGTCCCCGCTGTCAGGTTTGATTTGGCGGTAGATGGTTTTGAGCAGACTAGTTTTGCCGCTTCCGTTGGGCCCTAAAATGGTGTGAAACTGATTTCCCTCGACCGTGAGTGAAATCCCTCTTAAGATTTCTTTTTGGCCGACAGCATAGTGGATATTTTGGCAAGTTAGATCCATATCAGCTGCTTACCTCCTTTCGGCTTTTGGCTACAATGTAGATAAAGAAGGGTGCGCCAACCAAAGCGGTAAAGATCCCAATCGGCAGCTCGGCATTTTTGACCAAAATTCGAGCTAAAACATCTGCCCAGACAAGAAAGAGAGAGCCGAGCAGGGTAGCGATAGGAAAGAGCCTTTTGTAGTTGGTACCGACTAATCTTCGAGCAATGTGCGGAGTGATTAGTCCGACGAAGCCGATAATGCCACAGCAGGCAACCAGTACCGCTGTCATGACTGCGACAACTGTGATATAAAGGAACCAGTAAAAACGCAGAGGGACTCCCAGCGTCAGAGCTGCTTCGTCCCCCATCATCATAGTATTGAAAATACGATACTGGGAACAGAAAAACAAAAAGGAGAGACTAACAACAAGAGCTGGCAAGGCAAGATCTGACCAAGAAGTTCCGGCCAGTGAACCCATAGTCCAGAACTTGATTGTCATAAGGCTGTCAGTATTAGCACCGACAGAAATGATAAAGTTGGAAAAGGCGATAAAAAGGGCATTTACAACTGTTCCTGATAAAATCAGACTGCTTGTCGTCATTTTTCCCTGCATGGATGCAATAAAAAGGACCACAGCCGATGCCAGAATGGCTCCTATAAAGGCACCTGCGCCAGTAATGGATTTGAGCCCTAAGATAATGCTCAGTGTAGCTCCGAAGGTTGCACCCGCTGAAATTCCCAAGATATAAGGCTCTGCGATAGGATTATTGACAGTAGATTGCATGACGCTGCCACAGACAGAAAGGCCAGCTCCAGCTAGGATTCCCAGGAGCACTCTTGGAACTCGCATGTTCCAAACAATAGCGATTGTAGACGGCGATAGTTTGCCTGTGCCAAGGGGAAAGCCAAGCTTGCTGAAAATAATCTGGTAAGTGTCCTGTATATCAATAGTGACCGATCCCAAAGATACAGCTAAAAAGAGGGAACAAGCCAGAAAAATGATGAGAAGCAAGAGCAGGCAGATATAGCGAGAAAATCCGTGATTTTCTGACTTTTTGAAGAGCATCCAGACCTCCTTAACAGCAAAGATTAGAATTTTTAGACAATTTCATAAAAAATTATAACATTTTTAAATCAGAAGGGCAAGAAGGAATAAAAACCTCTGATATGATAAGGTTTAATGACGCTTTATCTTTTCAGTGATGAAATTATCTTGCTAGTGTAAGAACTGGTTAGAGCGGAGTAATTGAGTTTTTTTCGGAATGTCTCGAGAGACGACTTCATTGGAGAAAAAAAGTGGGGAATCTAAATGACTTAGTATAATTACTAGGAAACAAGAAAAAACGACAGAAACTTTTCTATCGTTTTTTGAAATTATAAATGCGTAAGGACCAAGAGAGCTATAATGATGTTCAAAACCTATTTGAGCTAAAGAAGATTGAGAAGCGGTCACGGGATTTAGTTTTCTCATTAATCAAAAAAGTGATGGCTAAAAGCTTTCAATAATGGTAGCCCAAATAACCAGAAGGTCTTTGCCAAGCCCAATAATCATTCAAGACATAATATAGGCTTATAAAATTCTATTCAAAATACAGCAAGTCCTTGCTAGTTTCAGTGAAGAGTTCAAAACCATTTTTAGTGACATGGCCGCAGTCTTCGATGCGGACACCGACCTTGCCAGGGATGTAAATACCAGGCTCAACAGAGAAGCACATGCCTTCTTCGATGACCATGTCGTTGCCCTCCATGATAGATGGAAATTCGTGAACATCCATACCAATACCGTGGCCGAGGCGGTGATTGAAATACTCACCGTAGCCAGCTTTTTCGATGACTTGCCGAGCGGCACGGTCTACTTCATGAGCTGTGACACCTGGCTTAATAAAGTTAAGAGCAGCTTGCTGGGCTTCCAATGTCAGATGGTAGATATCTTTTTTGAACTGGTCAGGCTGGCCAACAGCAACGGTCCGTGTCATATCACTAGCATAGCCATTGACCATGCAGCCAAGGTCAAAGAGCAAGAGGGCGTTATTTTCGACTTTATTGGCACCGGGAATGCCGTGCGGATTAGCTGCATTATTTCCCGTCAGCACCATAGTTTCAAAGCTCATCTCATAGCCTTCTCGCTTGATGGCAAAGTCAATCTGAGCAATGATATCTGTTTCGGTATTGTCCAGTGAAATATTGTCAAAACCGATATTGACAGCCTTGTCAGCATATTGCCCAGCTACCAGCATTTTCTGGATTTCATCGGCAGACTTAATCAGGCGCAAGCGGTTGACGTAAGGTGTCAGGTTGGCAAATTCTGCAGTTTCAAAGACGGTTTTCAATCCATGATATTTGGTCAAAATCAAGTTATCAAACTCAAGAGCGACAATCTTGAAGGAGTGAGCCGGAAGGGCTGCTTTAATCTTCTGCCAAGGATTTTCAGAGTCCATATAGCCAAGGACTGAAAAGGGAACAGAACCTGAAGCACGCTCAACTTCTAGAGCAGGCACAAAGAGCAGGGGCTCATGGTCAGGAAAGACAAACAAAAACATCTGCCGCTCATGCGGGTCACTGTAAAAACCAGTCAGATAATTGATAGTGACTGGATCAGACAGAACAGCAGCATCTAGCTTCTCATTCTCAAGATAGTGGGTGATTTGTTGGATTTTTGTCATGGTCACAACCTTCTTTCTATGCCTCTATTTTGGCAAAAAATGTCAAAAAAAGCAAGACTTTTCAAAAACTTATCAAAATACTTGAAAGTGTTTACAAGAAGTGATAAAATGGTGAATGTAGGAAAGTGAAAACGATATTTTCAATAGAAGAAAGGAAACTATATGAACACAGACGACACAGTAACCATTTATGATGTCGCCCGTGAAGCGGGAGTTTCGATGGCGACAGTCAGTCGGGTAGTGAATGGAAACAAGAACGTCAAAGAAAACACACGTAAAAAAGTTTTAGAGGTCATTGATCGTCTTGACTATCGTCCAAACGCAGTAGCACGTGGACTAGCCAGCAAGAAGACTACAACCGTCGGCGTTGTCATTCCAAATATTACCAATAGCTATTTCTCAACCTTGGCAAAAGGGATTGACGATATTGCCGAAATGTATAAATACAACATTGTCTTGGCTAACAGTGATGAGGATGATGATAAGGAAGTATCCGTTGTCAATACACTCTTTCTAAGCAGGTGGATGGCATTATTTTCATGGGCTATCATCTGACAGAGAAAATTCGCTCAGAGTTTTCACGTTCGCGCACACCGGTCGTTTTGGCGGGTACTGTCGATGTGGAGCATCAGCTTCCGAGCGTTAATATTGACTACAAGCAAGCAACGGTTGATGCTGTAGAATTACTGGCTAAGCGCAATAAGAAAATTGCCTTTGTCAGCGGACCGCTTGTAGATGATATCAACGGGAAAATCCGTCTATCAGGCTATAAAGATGGCTTGAAGAACAAGAAACTTTCATACAGCGAAGGCTTGGTTTTTGAATCAAAATATTCTTATGATGATGGCTACCACTTGGCAGAGCGTGTCATTGCTTCCAAAGCAACTGCAGCTTTTGTCACAGGAGATGAACTGGCAGCAGGCCTCTTAAATGGTCTGTCTGATAAAGGCATCAAGGTTCCAGAAGATTTTGAAATCATTACCAGTGATGATTCGCAAGTAGCTCGTTTCACTCGTCCTAACCTTTCCACAATCGGTCAGCCTCTTTATGACATCGGCGCTATCAGTATGCGCATGCTGACTAAGATTATGCATAAGGAAGAATTGGAAGAACGCGAAGTTCTCCTGGCTCACAGCATTAGCGAGCGTAAATCAACTCGGAAATAAGCGGTGTCTGTAAGTCTGATTAGAACTTATCTGAGCTTGAAAAGCGAGCGAAGAGACTAAGTCAATGACTGCTTTAAGAGAGTTTCATGACTATGAAGCGAGGAGAGTGGGACAGAAATCGGTAATTCGTTAGAATTCGATTTCGTCGTCCCACCTCCGCACAGTTGAGTAGGGCTGTAAAAAGCTGATGAAATCAGCGTAGTAGAGCCCACTCAACCACTGCGTCTTGCTCGACAATCCAAAGATAATTGAGAGGCTAGGACTTTTGTCCCAGCCTCTTTTTTGTGTTTCCGTTTAGCTAGGGGTACTTTTCTAAGCCTTATCAGGCTTTGGATGGATTTTTTACCTCATTTGCCCTTGTGGATTTCCTTTTTATTTTATTTTAGGTATAATAGGAAGTATGAAAGTATTACTGTATCTTGAAGGAAAGTCCGTTTTGGAGAAATCAGGAATCGGCCGAGCCCTCCAGCATCAGATGCATGCCTTGGATTTGGCTGGGATTCCTTATACGACGGACGTTTTAGGAGATTATGATGTGGTCCACATCAATACCTATGGTCCCCGTAGCTTGCTTCTCCTGCATGCTGCCAAGAGGGGCAATAAAAAAGTGATTATGCATGGGCATTCGACTAAGGAGGACTTTGAAAATTCCTTTATTGGATCCAATCTCTTTGCTCCGCTTTTTGGCAAATATCTGACGCACATGTATAAAAAGGCGGATTTCATTATCACACCATCGGAGTATTCCAAGCAGCTGATCCAGTCTTATGGGGTCACTACGCCTATGGTGGCTGTGTCAAACGGTATTGACTTGCCTAAGTATAAGAAAGATGCTCGCAAGGAAGAAGTTTTTAAAAAGTATTTTAAGATTGAAGAAGGACAGAAGGTGGTCGTCTGTGCTGGCCTTTATTTCCGCCGCAAGGGGATTGAGGATTTTGTAGAGGTTGCCCGCAGGATGCCAGATGTGCGCTTTATCTGGCTGGGCTCTATCAATCTCTGGCTGATTCCGCGCAAGATTCGCCGTCTGGTTCTCTTTGACCATCCTGATAATGTTGAATTTCCCGGCTATTTTAAGGGAGCGGTATTTCAGGGAGCCATGTCTGGAGCAGATGCCTTCTTTTTCCCTTCCTATGAGGAAACTGAAGGAATTGTTGTCCTGGAAGCCTTGGCCAGTGAGCAGAATGTTGTGCTGCGTGATATTCCGGTCTATCAGGGCTGGGTGGATGAGCGTTCAGCCGAGCTCTGCAACAATGTAGATGAGTTTGTCCAGTCTCTGAGAAACATCTTGGATAAAAAGGTGGATAAGCGTGAAGCAGGCTATCAAGTGGCTAAAAGCCGGTCCATTGACGATGTCTCAGGTCAGTTAGTTGAGGCTTATCAAACAGTTTGGAGATGTAAGATGCGTATTGGTCTTTTTACAGATACCTATTTTCCTCAGGTCTCTGGGGTTGCTACCAGTATTCGGACTTTGAAGACGGAGCTGGAAAAATTAGGTCACACGGTATTTATTTTTACGACGACGGACAAGGATGTCAATCGCTATGAGGATTGGCAGATTATTCGAATTCCCAGCGTACCTTTCTTTGCCTTTAAGGACCGAAGAGTGGCTTACCGAGGATTTTCTCATGCCTTAGAAATTGCCCGCCAGTACCAGCTGGATATTATCCATACCCAGACTGAGTTTTCATTAGGGCTGCTGGGAATTTGGATTGCTAAAGAGCTGCGGATTCCGGTAGTACATACCTATCATACCCAGTATGAGGATTATGTGCACTATATTGCCAAGGGGATGGTCATCCGTCCTAGTATGGTCAAGTACATCGTCCGCGGCTTCATGAGTGATTTGGATGGGGTTATCTGCCCTAGCGAGATTGTTTATGACCTTTTGGTTAATTATAAAATCGAAGCAGAAAAACGGGTGATTCCGACAGGAATTGAGCTGGCGAAGTTTGAGCGGCCGGAAATTTCGCATGAGGATATCAAAAAGCTTCGTTTCAAGCTAGGACTAGCTGAAGATGAGATTATGCTGCTCAGTCTGTCCCGTATTTCTTATGAAAAGAATATCCAGGCTATCGTTGAGGCGATGCCTGCCGTTCTTGAAGAAAATAACAAAGTCAAGCTAGTCATTGTCGGCGACGGTCCCTATGCGGAAGACTTGAAAGAACTGGTTGCCAAGCTTCAGATTGAAGAAGCTGTCATCTTTACAGGGATGATTGCTCCAAGTGATACGGCCCTTTACTATAAAGCTGCGGATTTCTTTATCTCTGCGTCAACCAGTGAGACTCAAGGTCTGACTTATCTGGAAAGCTTAGCCAGCGGCACACCGATTATTGCTCATGGAAATCCTTATCTGGATAATGTTATCAGTGACAAGATTTTTGGAACCCTTTATTACCAAGAGCGAGATTTATCAGGCGCTATTTTAGAGGCGATTATTGCGACGCCTGACATGGATGAGCAGAAGTTAGCAGACAAGCTCTACGAGATTTCAGCGGAGAACTTTGGTCGCAGAGTCTATGAGTTTTATCTAGATTTGACTATTTCCAAGGACTTCCATAACGAGCTCAGCCCAGAGGAAAGTGCTGCCAAGCGTCTGGCCAAGACAGTGGCCTATCTGCCTGGAAAAGTCATTTCTCTTCCAATCAATGGCTCCGTTCGTATCCTCAAAGCTTCGAGTAAGCAAGTGAAAAAAATCAGGAATATTACTAAATTATTAGAATAGAAACATGCCTTGCATCATTGTGGCAATAGCTATTTATGCAAGGTTTGTTTAGAAATAGAGGAGAAATCTTATGAAAAAATATCTCAAACAGTTGCCGTGGTTGCTTTTGTTCTATGGCATTTTCATTGCTTCAGATTGGATTTGGCAAGAGCTTTGGAGATATCTTATAGACAATACAGAAAGTGTAGAAAGTGTTTTGAACTGGCTTTCAAACTTTAATATTTTGTATTATCTTTTACTGCTGCCCTTGGTTGGTGCAGGGATTTCTTATATAAATACTCGGATGCAAGGTTTTTCACTGCCCTTTCTTCTTTTGATTCCAGGGGTTCAGTATTATTACTTATTCAAAAACTTTTTTGATGGACTTTTTTACTCAGGAGACAAGATTTATAATCCAATCACTTCCACGCTTTATAATGCTAGGGATATTCATGTCTTGTTATTCCTTTCTTTGGGAGGAATGCTGTTGGCAGAGCAATACCGTAAAAAACGTCAAGCTGCCACTTTGAGTCAAGAGGCTCTAAATCGTTTTTCTGGTTTTGATGGTCAATAGTTCTTGCAAATTTTTCCAATCGTGCTATAATGTTTTCTAGAGACAAATCACCTGCAGGAAATCTTTTAGAGAGCGCGTGGAGCTGGAAATCGCGTAGAGGATGCAGTTGGGACTACTCTATTAGCTTTTATGCAAACATAAAACGGTGGCTACGTTAGAGCCGATTCGAGGTGTAAGTCTTTTGACTTACATAAATGAAGGTGGAACCACGTTGCGACGTCCTTTTGAGGATGTCGTTTTTCTTTTGTCAGAAGGAGGGAGAATGGTGCTTTATATGATTGGCGGATCGCCTTGTAGTGGGAAGTCAACAATTGCTTCACTTCTTGCTAGACAGTATCAGCTGCTTCATATCAAACTGGATGATTTGGTAGACGAGATGATGAGTCAAGCAAGTGCAGACTCACAGCCGATTTGCCTTCTTAGACAGGACAGAAATCCGGAACAAATCTGGATGAGAAATCCAGAAGAGATGGCAGATGAAGAATGGCGCTTTTACGAAGAGATTTTTCCTTATGTAAAATCTTACTTGATAAAAAATCAAGATAGACCTCTCTTGGTGGAGGGGGCAGGACTTTTGCCTCACTTGGTAAAGGAGCTTGAATGCCCAGTGCCCTCTTATCTATGCTTGACTCCGACAGCTGATTTTCAGAAAAAGCATTATAGACAGAGAGAATGGGTTCCTTATGTCTTAGAGGGAACAACCAATCCTGAGCAAGCTTTTGAAAACTGGATGCAGCGAGACATTCTTTTTGCTCAAATGGTTCGTAAGGAAGCGATGAAATTAGGTTATTCTAGTCTCATGACAGATGGTCGTCAATCAGAAAAGCAGACTGCGGAAGAGATTGCTCGAATCTTTTAAATTGTCCAATATAAATAGAATAGATATTAAAGGAGAAAACACATGATTAAGATTACTTTCCCAGATGGCGCTGTGCGTGAATTCGAATCTGGCGTTACAACTTTTGAAATTGCTCAATCTATCAGCAATTCCCTAGCTAAAAAAGCTTTGGCTGGTAAATTTAACGGCAAATTGATTGATACGACTCGTGCCATCACTGAAGATGGTGCCATTGAAATCGTGACACCTGACCATGAAGATGCTTTAGACATCTTGCGTCACTCTGCAGCCCATCTGTTTGCGCAAGCAGCTCGCCGCCTTTTCCCAGATATTCACTTGGGTGTTGGTCTGCCATTCAGGATGGTTTCTACTACGATACAGATAATGAAGCAGGGCAAATTTCAAATGAAGATCTGCCTCGTATCGAAGAAGAAATGAAGAAAATCGTCAAAGAAAACTTCCCATCCATCCGTGAAGAAGTGACCAAGGATGAGGCGCGTGAAATTTTCAAAAACGATCCATACAAGTTGGAATTGATTGAAGAGCACTCAGAAGATGAGGGCGGTTTGACCATCTACCGTCAGGGTGAATATGTGGATCTCTGCCGTGGGCCTCACGTTCCATCTACAGGTCGGATTCAAATCTTCCACCTCTTGAACGTGGCAGGAGCATATTGGCGCGGGAACAGCGACAATGCTATGATGCAGCGGGTCTATGGTACTGCTTGGTTTGACAAGAAAGACCTGAAGAAATATCTGCAAATGCGGGAAGAAGCTAAAGAACGCGACCACCGTAAGTTAGGGAAAGAACTAGATCTCTTCATGATTTCTCAAGAAGTGGGTCAAGGTTTGCCATTCTGGCTGCCAAACGGTGCCACTGTCCGTCGTGAGTTGGAGCGCTACATCGTTGACAAAGAGTTGGCTTCAGGCTACCAACACGTCTACACTCCGCCTTTGGCTTCTGTGGAGCTCTATAAGACTTCTGGCCACTGGGAGCACTACCAAGAGGATATGTTCCCAACCATGGATATGGGTGATGGAGAAGAGTTTGTTCTTCGTCCCATGAACTGTCCTCACCACATCCAAGTCTACAAACACCACGTTCACTCTTACCGTGAACTGCCAATCCGTATTGCTGAGATTGGCATGATGCACCGCTACGAAAAATCTGGTGCCCTGACTGGTCTTCAACGGGTGCGTGAAATGTCCTTGAACGATGGCCACCTCTTTGTAACGCCAGAGCAAATCCAGGATGAATTCCAGCGTGCGCTGCAGTTGATTATCGACGTTTATGCCGACTTCAACTTGACAGAATATCGTTTCCGCCTGTCTCTTCGTGATCCTCAGGATACGCATAAGTATTTTGATAACGATGAGATGTGGGAAAATGCCCAAACCATGTTGCGAGCAGCCTTGGACGAAATGGGTGTGGACTACTTTGAAGCAGAAGGAGAAGCAGCCTTCTACGGTCCGAAACTCGATATCCAGGTTAAAACAGCCCTAGGAAATGAGGAAACTCTGTCAACTATCCAGCTGGACTTCCTCTTGCCAGAGCGTTTTGACCTCAAGTATGTCGGAGCTGACGGTGAAGAGCATCGCCCAGTTATGATTCACCGTGGAGTTATCTCAACCATGGAGCGCTTTACAGCCATCTTGATTGAAAATTACAAGGGAGCCTTCCCGACCTGGCTGGCTCCGCATCAAGTGACTTTGATTCCTGTTTCTAACGAAGCCCATATCGACTATGCTTGGCAAGTGGCTAAGAAGCTGCGTGACAAGGGTGTTCGTGCTGATGTTGATGAGCGTAATGAAAAGATGCAGTACAAGATTCGTGCCTCACAAACTAGCAAGATTCCTTATCAGTTAATTGTTGGTGACAAGGAAGTAGAAGACGGTACTGTCAATGTCCGCCGCTACGGTCAAAAAGAAACGCATACAATAGCAGTAGATGAATTTGTAGAGCAAATCTTAGCAGACATCGCCAACAAATCACGTGTTGAAAAGTAGAACTCATTAGAAAACAATTAAACCCGAGCAATTAGCTCGGGTTAACTATTTTTAATTTGAAAAATCCTGCTGATATACTCAGCAGGGTTCTTAATCTTGATACAGGTATTTATCCACATAATCGTCAAAATCAGGATAGGCATCTCGGTTCATGGCGTAGAGCATTTCACCATAAAGAGGATCTCTCGATGGGTCTTCAGGTTCTATAAGGGTAGCTATTTTCATATCATCGTCTGGGAAAAGGATGGTGTAGTGATAGGTCTCGCTGACGGTGATACTGTAATATTTAGTATTGTCTTGATAGCCTGAATCATCTATCTTATAGTGAAATTCTTTATTACCTAGTTTGCCTGTTTTGTCATTGAAAACAATGTCGATGTTTTCGCCGTTTGCTTTCTGGGCCTTCCATTTTCCCTGAAAAGTAGCGTGCTGACCGCAGGCGCTGAGAAAGACGAGTGTGAAGAAAGTGAACAAAAGCCATATCAGTTTTTTCATAGGGTTCTCCTTGTCTAGCCTTTGATATTATTCTATCATAAATGCTGAAAATAAAAAAGCTGAGTTGGTAAACTCAACTTTTGCACAGTAGGTCTGTATCTGAGCTACTTATTCTGCAGCTTGAGCCCAGCCTTGAGATAGCTTGCGCGAGAAGTTGGAAATGGCGAAGGTAATCAGGAAATAGATGGCCGCTACTAAAAGGTAGAGCGCGAAGACCTGTTCAGTTTAAAAATAGCGTCCCATTAGAATTTGATCAGAACCAAAGAGCTCTTGGAGTGCAAGAATAGAGAAGGGATATCTTTCTGTTAAATTGTCACCATTTTCTACGAATGTCTCATAAAAATGGCTTGAATTAGCGTTTTTTAAGAAAAACTTTTGGTATAATAAGACTAGATAAATAAATAAAATTGGATTGGGAGTCTAGCTAGGCAAACTAGATTGCCTTTTGCACGTTTTGATGCAGGACGACTTAGCTGACTATGTCACAACTTTTCTATCATGGAGTTGATTCAATCCCAATCTTATGTTAAGGTGAATATATGAAGAAAATATTAGTTGTAGATGATGAGAAGCCAATCTCAGATATTATTAAGTTTAATATGGCCAAGGAAGGCTATGAGGTTTTGACTGCCTTTGATGGTAAGGAAGCCTTGGAAATGTTTGAAGCAGAACAGCCAGACATCTTGATTCTGGACTTGATGTTGCCAGAAGTGGACGGACTGGAAGTTGCTAGGACTATTCGTAAGACTAGTAATGTGCCGATTATTGTATTGTCTGCTAAGGACAGCGAGTTTGACAAGGTTATCGGCCTTGAAATCGGTGCAGATGACTATGTGACTAAGCCTTTCTCAAATCGTGAGCTGCAGGCGCGTGTCAAGGCTCTGCTTCGTCGGGCAGACCTTGTGGTGGAAAATCAAGTAGAAGAAAGTGGCCCGAACGAGCTGACCATTGGGGAACTGCAGATTTTGCCAGATGCTTTTGTTGCTAAGAAGCATGGCAAGGAGCTGGAGCTGACCCACCGTGAGTTTGAGTTGCTTCACCATTTGGCGACACATATTGGCCAGGTAATGACACGTGAGCATTTACTGGAAACAGTATGGGGCTATGACTATTTTGGTGATGTCCGTACAGTGGATGTGACTATCCGCCGCCTGCGTGAAAAGATTGAAGATACGCCAAGCCGGCCCGAGTATATCTTGACTCGCCGCGGAGTTGGCTACTATATGAGAAATAATGATTGAAGCAATTAAACAATTTGTGGTTTCTGCGGATTTTGTCTTTGCAATCATTATTATTGGCTTCATTGTAGTTGTGGCCTTGCTTTTATTGGAAAATCGCCGTGATAACCAAAAGCTTGTACAACTTAATCAAAAGGTTAAAGATTTGATTGCAGGTGACTATTCTGAAGTGCTGGACATGCAAGGGAGTCCGGAAATCACAGATATGACCAACAGTATCAATGATCTTTCAGAGGTCATTCGACTGACGCATGAAAACCTTGAGCAAGAAACCAAACGCCTTTCCAGTATCCTGTCCTATATGACAGATGGCGTGCTTGCGACCAACCGCCGGGGGCAGATTATCACTATCAACGATATGGCAACCAAGCAGTTGGGAGTTAAGAGAGACGAGGTCCAAAATATGAGTATTTTGGATCTGCTTTCGATTTCAGACGAGTATGATTTGAGGGACTTGATTACCAATGTTCCTGAGCTGACGATTGACTCTCAGGATGAAAATGGTGAGTACTTGAGCTTGCGGGTTCGCTTTGCCTTGGTAAGGCGGGAGTCGGGCTTCATTTCTGGTTTGGTAGCTGTCTTGCATGATACGACAGAGCAGGACAAGGAAGAGCGGGAGCGTCGCCTCTTTGTCTCCAACGTCAGCCATGAGTTACGGACTCCGCTGACTAGTGTCAAGTCCTATCTGGAAGCCCTGGATGAGGGAGCCTTGTCTGAGCCAGTAGCACCGGACTTTGTCAAGGTATCGCTCAATGAAACCAACCGCATGATGCGGATGGTGACGGACTTGCTTAGTCTGTCCCGTATTGACAACGAGACCAGTCATTTGGAAGTAGAGCTGACGAATTTCACGGCCTTTATCACCTTTATCCTCAATCGCTTTGACAAGATAAAAAATCAAGATGAGACCAAGAAATACGAGATTATCCGTGATTATCCGATAACACCGATTTGGGTGGAGATTGATACAGACAAGCTGACCCAGGTCATTGATAATATCATGAACAATGCCATCAAATATTCGCCGGATGGTGGAACCATTACTGTTTCCATCAAGACAACTGATGAGCAGTTGATTCTCTCGATTGCGGATGAAGGTCTAGGGATTCCTAAGCAGGACTTGCCTAAGATTTTTGACCGCTTTTATCGAGTGGACAAGGCACGCAGCCGTGCCCAAGGCGGAACGGGTCTGGGGCTGGCTATTGCCAAGGAAATTATCAAACAGCATCAGGGCTTTATCTGGGCTAAGAGTGAGTATGGTGTGGGCTCGACCTTTACCATTGTCTTGCCTTATGAGAATGATGGCGTCCGCGATGACGACTGGGATAATGAAGATATATAGAAAGTAAACATGACTAAAGGATTTCAATACAGTATTTTGGCGTCAGGATCAAGCGGTAATTGTTTCTATCTGGAAACAGATCAAAAGCGGATTCTGGTTGACGCTGGCTTATCAGGCAAGAAAATCACTAGCTTGCTGGGCGAAATTGGCCGCAAGCCTGAGGATTTGGATGCCATTTTAGTGACCCATGAGCACAAGGACCACATTCATGGTGTTGGAGTATTAGCTCGCAAGTATAATTTAGATATTTATGCTAATGAGGCCACTTGGAAGGCTATGGAAAAGGACTTGGGGAAGCTGGATGCTAGTCAAAAGCATATCTTTGAACTGGGCAAGACCAAGACTTTGGAGACTTGGATGTGGAGAGCTTTGGTGTTAGTCATGACGCAGCCTGTCCGCAGTTTTACCGCTTTATGAAGGATGACAAGAGCTTTGTCATGCTGACGGATACAGGCTATGTCAGTGACCGGATGGCTGGGATTATCGAAAATGCCGACGGGTACCTGATTGAGAGCAACCATGATATTGAAATTCTCCGCAGCGGTGCCTACCCTTGGAGCCTCAAGCAGCGGATTTTGTCGGATATGGGCCACTTGTCCAATGAAGACGGAGCAGAGACCATGATTCGGACTCTGGGCAATCGCACCAAGCGAATCTATCTGGGACATCTCAGTAAGGAAAATAATATCAAGGAATTGGCTCATATGACCATGGTCAATCAACTGGCTCAAGCCGATATGGCAGTCGGCCACGACTTCCAGGTCTATGATACCTCGCCTGATACGGCGACGCCTTTGACGAGTATTTAAACACCAGACCGAAAGGCTTGGTTTTCTTGCTCTAGTGCGGTATCCATTAAATATTTAAAAAGCAACGGTTTTATTTTGAAAAGGAGTTTGTATGCGGCCAATTTACTTTGTGGTAGGTCTATTATCTTTAGGGTTAGGAGTTTTGGGGATTTTTCTACCTCTCCTGCCAACGACGCCATTTCTTCTCTTGTCCATTGCCTGCTTTTCGCGCAGTTCCAAGCGCTTTGAGAATTGGCTCTATCATACAAAGATGTATCAGACCTATGTGGCAGATTTTCGAGAGACGGGAACGATTGCCAAGGAGCGTAAGAAAAAGATTATCGTTTCCATCTATATCTTGATGGGGATTTCCATTTTGCTAGCGCCTATTATTTGGGTTAAGATTGGATTGTTTGGTCTGACTGTTTTTATCACCTATTATTTGTTTAAAGTAATTCCGGATAAGGAATAGAAATCGCTGTCAGCAGGTGCGTTTGCGCCTGTTTTTTGTTATAATAGAGACTGTATATCTTTGGAAAGGAAAAGGCATCATGCTACTTATCTGACTGAAGTCAGCATGATCTAAAATAGTAATGGAAAATTTGAAAAAAGCATTGCTGGAGCAGTTTGACTTGGTCTTCTCTGATGAGACCTTGTTGGAAACAGCTTTTACCCATACGAGCTATGCCAATGAGCACCGCCTCTTAAAAATTTCACACAATGAGCGCTTGGAATTTTTAGGAGACGCTGTTCTACAACTGATTATTTCGGAGTATCTTTATACCAAGTATCCTAAGAGACCAGAGGGCGACCTGTCCAAGCTGCGTTCCATGATTGTTCGGGAAGAGAGCTTGGCAGGCTTTGCCCGTGATTGTCAGTTTGATCAATTTATCAAGCTGGGACGCGGAGAGGAGAAGTCTGGCGGCCGGAATCGTGATACGATTTTAGGTGATTTGTTCGAGGCCTTTTTAGGCGCTTTGCTCTTGGATAAGGGTGTGGAAGCAGTCAAAAGCTTTCTCTATCAAGTCATGATTCCCAAGGTGGAAGCGGGAGACTTTGAGCGGGTGACGGACTATAAGACCAAGCTGCAAGAGTTGCTGCAGATTAATGGCGATGTGGAAATTGCCTATCAGGTCGTCTCTGAAACAGGGCCGGCTCATGCCAAAAATTTCGAGGTGGCTGTTCTCATCAATGGCCGCAAGTCCGGTCAAGGCCAGGGGCGTTCTAAAAAGCTGGCCGAGCAGGAAGCTGCTAAAAACGCATTTGAAAAGGAAAGTTCTTCATGTTTTTAAAGGAAATTGAAATTCAGGGCTTCAAGTCATTTGCTGATAAGACTAAAGTTGTCTTTGATCAGGGAGTGACAGCGGTTGTTGGGCCAAATGGTTCCGGCAAGTCCAATATTACGGAGAGCCTGCGCTGGGCCTTGGGAGAGTCCAGTGTGAAAAGTCTGCGGGGCGGTAAGATGCCCGATGTGATTTTTGCTGGAACAGAAACCCGCAAGCCACTTAATTATGCATCAGTGGTAGTGGTTCTGGATAACAGTGACCAATTTATAAAGGATGCTGCCAATGAGATTCGGGTGGAGCGCCACATTTACCGCAGCGGTGACAGTGAGTATAAGATTGACGGCAAAAAAGTCCGTCTGCGCGATGTCCATGATCTTTTCATGGATACAGGGCTGGGACGAGATTCCTTCTCCATTATTTCCCAAGGGAAGGTTGAGGAAATCTTCAACAGTAAGCCGGAGGAACGCCGGGCAATTTTTGAAGAAGCGGCTGGAGTGCTTAAGTATAAGACACGTCGTAAGGAAACGGAAAGCAAGCTTAGTCAGACCCAGGATAATCTGGACCGTCTGGAAGACATTATCTACGAGCTGGAGAGCCAGGTCAAGCCCTTGGAGAAGCAGGCTGAAACTGCTAAGCGCTTCTTGAGTCTGGATGGCCAGCGCCGAGAGCTTTACTTGGATGTTTTGGTCGCTCAGCTGACAGCTAACAAGGAAAGGCTGACTCAGGCTGAAGAAGATTTAACGAATATCCAGCAGGAGCTAGCAGCCTACTATAGCAAGCGCGATGAGCTGGAAGTTGAAAATCAAACCTTGAAGGCCAAGCGCCATGAGCTCAATCAAACTTTGTCTGATGATCAAGCTAGTTTGCTGGAATTGACCCGCTTAATCAGTGATTTGGAGCGCCAGATTGATCTTTCTAAGCTGGAGTCCAGTCAGGCAGCGACGAGCCGTCGGGAAAATGAAGAACGTTTGGCAGCTTTGTCAGAAAAACTGGCTCAGATAGAAAGCAACATAGAAGCCAAGCAAGCGGAATTGAGCAAAATAGCTGTCAAACTGAGTGACAATGAGCAGTCTATTGCTGCTTTGGAAGCAGAATTAGCAGACTTTTCAGATGATCCAGACCAGCTGATTGAACATCTGCGTGAGCAGTATGTCAAGCTCATGCAGGAGGAGGCAAATCTATCTAATGACTTGACTTCCCTGGAGAGCCAGCTGGCTAGCGAGCTTAAATTGGCTGAGAGCAAGAAGGCAGACTATGCTAAACTGCAGGCTGATTTGGAGGCTAGTCAGACTCAGGAGCAGGCTAGTTTGGAGGAGTTGGAAATTGCTCGCCAAGCCCTCAAGAATCTACTGGCTGACTACCAGAGTCAGGTTCAGTTGGTAGAGAAGCTAGATTCTGACTATAAGCATCAGCAGACTAAGATGTTCGAGCTTTTGGATGACCTCAAAAACAAGCAGGCACGTTCAAATAGCTTGGAAGCCATTCTCAAAAATCACAGTAATTTCTATGCTGGAGTCAAGAGTGTACTGCAGGAGGCAAGTCGACTGGGTGGTATTGTAGGAGCTGTCAGCGAAAAGCTTAGCTTCGACGCCCACTACCAGACAGCGTTGGAAATTGCGCTGGGAGCCAGCAGTCAGAACATTATTGTAGAAGATGAGGCGGCTGCGACTCGGGCTATCGAATTTCTGAAGAAAAATCGGGCTGGCCGGGCAACCTTCCTGCCTTTAACAACTATCAAGCCGCGTCAGCTGCCTGACCATAACCGTGCTACGATTGAAAAAAGTGCTGGTTTTCTGGGACTAGCTTCTTCCTTGGTCAGCTATGAGTCATCGTTAGACAGCATTTTTCAAAATCTGTTGGGAACGACCGCTATTTTTGATACAGTGGAGCATGCCCGAGCAGCAGCTCGTCAAGTACGCTATCAGGTTCGCATGGTGACTTTGGATGGAACAGAGCTTCGGACTGGCGGTTCTTATGCTGGTGGTGCCAACCGCAATAACAATACTATCTTTATCAAGCCGGAGCTAGATGCTTTGCTTGAGGAGATTAAGCAGAAAAATGTCAGCTTGAAAGAGCAGGAAGAAGCAGTGCAAATTCTGCAAAACCAGCTAAGTCAGGCTAAGCAGGTATTGGAACAAATCAAGACAGACGGTGAGCAGGCTCGCTTGGCTGAGCAAAAGGCTAATCTAGCCTATGAACAGTTAGCCAAGCGCGTAGAAGAGCTTACAAGTCTGAAAAATATACAGGAACAAGAGTTGGCTGGTCAATCTGCTTTGGATATTTCAGAAGAGAAAGACCGACTGCAGGCCCGCTTGACTGAGATTGAGCAAGAAAAAACGGACATCACTGCAGAAATAGAGCAGGTTAAGTCGAACAAAGATGCAGTTCAGGCTCGCTTTGAAAAGCTTTCCTCTCGTCTGGCTGAATTCAAGCTCCAGCGAACAGAGTTGACCTCCAACCAACGCTTTGAAAAGAATGACTTGGAACGCCTGTCCGAGGAAAAAGCCAGCCTTGAAAAAGAGCAGGCAACCTTGGAGCTTTTGATGGAGCAAAAGGAACAGTCCAGCCTGCAGAAGGTGGATATTACGATTCTGGAAGAACAATTAGAGACCGCCAAGCAAGAAAAGATTGAGCTGGATCAAAGACTGATTCGTCTGAAATTTGAGCTTGAAGATCTAGAAGGTCAGTCTGACGATATTGCCAGTCGTTTGGAGCAAGCTCGCCATCAAATGAAGAATTGATTCGCCGGCAGGCTAAAGCAGAGGCAGAAAAGGATAAGCTCATGGATGTCATGCGCCGTCTGGCAAGCAATCTGACAGATGACTATCAGATGAGCTTCGAAGAAGCAAGCAGCCAGGCTCGTCCGTTAGAAAGCTTGCCAGCAGCTGAAAGCCAGGTCAAGGATCTGGAAAAAGCCATTCGAGCTTTAGGTCCGGTCAATCTGGAAGCAGTCGAGCAGTATGAAGAAGTCAGCAACCGTTTAAACTTCCTTAACGAGCAGCGAGACGATGTCCTATCAGCCAAAAATTTGCTCTTAGAGACGATTGAAGAGATGAATGACGAAGTCAAGGAACGCTTTAAATCAACTTTTGAAGCCATCCGTGAAAGCTTCAAGGTGACTTTCCGTCAGATGTTTGGCGGTGGTTCTGCAGACCTGATATTGACGGAGGGAGACTTGCTGACGGCTGGTGTAGAAATCTCCGTGCAGCCACCTGGCAAGAAGATCCAGTCGCTTAATCTGATGAGCGGTGGCGAGAAGGCCTTGTCAGCTTTGGCTCTGCTCTTCTCTATCATCCGCGTTAAGACCATTCCTTTTGTCATCTTGGACGAGGTGGAAGCAGCGCTAGACGAGGCTAATGTTAAACGCTTTGGGGATTACCTCAATCGCTTTGACAAGGACAGCCAATTCATCGTTGTCACTCACCGTAAGGGAACCATGTCAGCTGCAGACTCTATTTACGGAGTTACCATGCAGGAGTCTGGTGTTTCCAAGATTGTCTCGGTCAAGTTAAAAGATTTAGAAAGTATGTAAAATGAGTATAAAATTAGTAGCAACGGATATGGACGGTACCTTTTTGGACAGTAAAGGTCAGTTTGATATGGACCGTCTCAAGCAAGTTTTGGCTCGCTTCAAAGAAAAAGGCATGTATTTTGCCGTCGCCAGCGGACGGGGCCTCTTGTCGCTGGAAAAGCTGTTTGAGGAAGTGCGCAATGAGATTATTTTTATTGCTGAAAACGGCAGCTTAGTTGAGTTTCACGGCGAGGATCTCTATGAAGCAACCATGCCACGGGACTTTATCTTAAGGTTTTTGACAAGCTGCAGGAATCTCCCTATGTCAATGTCAATGAGCTGCTTTTGACGGGCAAACGCGCCTGTTATGTCTTGGAGACTGTGGATCCGATCTATCTTTCTTTCAGTGCTCATTATAATGAAAATATTCAAAAAGTGGCTAGCTTGGCTGATATTGACGATGATATTTTCAAGTTTACGACCAATTTTACTGAGGACCAAGTCGCAGCTGGTGAAGCTTGGGTCAATGAGAATATCGATGGAGTCAAGGCCATGACAACTGGCTATAAGTCCATTGATATCGTTCTGGATTATGTGGATAAGGGGGTTGCCATTGTTGAGCTGGCCAAGAAGCTTGACATAGATCTTTCTCAGGTTATGGTTTTTGGCGATAATCTCAACGATTTGCACATGATGCAGGTGGCTGGCTATCCGATTGCGACTGAAAATGCTCGCCCTGAGATTTTAGAAGTGGCCAAGGAAGTCATCGGTCACCACGATGCTCAGTCGGTTATCACTTACATGGAGGGATTATAATGGCAGATATAAAACTGATTGCTCTGGACTTGGATGGAACTCTTCTGAATTCAGACAAGAAGATTTCTGAGCGCAATTTAGCAGCTTTAAAAGCAGCTCAGGATAAGGGAGTTAAGGTAGTTCTGACTACTGGCCGCCCCCTTAAGGCCATGGACTTTTTCCTGCATGAGCTGGGAACAGACGGTCGAGAGGATGAGTACACCATTACTTTTAATGGTGGTCTTGTTCAGCGCAACACTGGAGAAATCCTTGATAAAACAGTCTTTTCTTATGATGATGTAGCGCGGATTTACGAGGAGACGGATAAACTCCACATCCCTCTTGATGCTATCTGCGAAGGACTTGTCTATCAAATTCAGTCCGATCAAGACTCGCTTTATGCCCAGTTCAATCCTGCTCTAACTTTTGAGTCTATTGATTTCAGTGATTTGTCCAGCCAGCAGACTTATAATAAGTGTGTCACCGCTTATGCTCAAGAACCACTGGATGCGGCCATTGAACAAATCTCTCCAGAATTATTTGAGCGCTATGAGATTTTCAAATCTAGAGAAATGCTGCTGGAGTGGTCACCGAAAAATGTCCATAAGGCCAACGGTCTGGAGAAACTGATTGCCCATTTAGGGATTGAGAGAAGTCAGGTCATGGCCTGTGGCGATGAAGCCAACGATCTGTCTATGATTGAGTGGGCTGGTTTGGGAGTGGCTATGCAGAATGCAGTAGCCATCGTCAAAGAAGCAGCCAATGTGGTGACACCTATGACCAATGATGAGGATGCAGTGGCTTGGGCTATTGAAGAATATGTACTAAAGGAGGATTAGCCAATGGGATTATTTGACCGCCTTTCGGCCGAAAAAAACAAGAACCACCGATTGAAGAAGTTGTCAAGGAAGCATTGGAAAACATTGGCGAGCTTGAAGAAGAAACAGCGTCTGTTCCAGAAGCAGGAGAAAATCTTGAAGCGGAAGCTGTTCAGTCCTATCAGGACGAGCAGCCACTTGATGACCAAATTTCGGATACAAAAGATAGTTTGGCTGATGTTGAAGAGCAGTTAGTAACAGAAGAGCTTGCATCTCAAGCTATCCAAGAAGAAAGCAAGGGGCCAGAGCATGAAAGAGAAGTTATTGCAGAAAATCAAGAAGTGGCTCAAGGAGCAACTCAGACTGAAGAAACTCTAGAAGAGCACCGGCTTGAAAGCAGTGAGGAAACGGTAGAAGGACTTGTTGAACAAACGGATCTTTCGGATGAAGCATCATCTCATACTGAGCATGAAGCTGCTTCTTATGACGAGGTGGCAACTGATTCAAATAATGAGATTGAACCAGAAACAGAAGATGTTCCACTAACAGAATCAGAACAGGTCGATCAAGCAGCTGATGTTGCTGAAGAATCAGAAGCAGCAGCTACAGAAGAGCCTGTTGAACTTCCTCAAGAGGAATCCACTCAGGAAAAATATGACCGCAGCCTAAAGAAGACTCGGACAGGATTTGGAGCACGGCTCAATGCCTTCTTTGCTAATTTCCGCTCAGTAGATGAAGAGTTCTTCGAAGACTTGGAAGAGCTGCTCATCACTAGTGATGTAGGGGTTCAAGTTGCTTCCAGTCTGACTGAGGAACTACGCTATGAAGCCCGTCTGGAAAATGCTAAAAAACCAGCTGCTTTGCGCCAGTTGATTATTGAAAAATTGGTGGACATTTATGAGAAAGATGGCCGCTTTAATGAAAAAAATCAATTTCCAAAACGGTCTGACTGTCATGCTCTTTGTTGGGGTCAACGGAGTCGGTAAAACGACCTCTATCGGTAAACTAGCCTATAAGTACAAACAAGCAGGCAAGAAAGTCATGTTGGTAGCAGCAGATACATTCCGAGCTGGAGCAGTAGCTCAGCTGGCTGAATGGGGTCGGCGCGTAGATGTTCCTGTAGTGACGGGACCTGAGAAGAGCGATCCTGCCAGTGTCGTATATGACGGAATGGAGCGTGCTCAGGCGGAGCAGGTTGATGTTCTTATGATTGACACGGCTGGTCGCCTGCAAAATAAGGATAACCTTATGGCTGAGCTGGAGAAAATTGGCCGTATTATTAAACGGGTGGATCCAGAAGCACCGCATGAGACTTTCCTAGCTCTTGATGCTTCAACTGGTCAGAATGCTCTGGTTCAGGCTAAGGAATTTTTCTAAAAATTACTCCAGTCACAGGAATTGTACTGACGAAGATTGATGGAACAGCTCGAGGCGGGGTTGTGTTAGCTATTCGTCAGGAATTGGATATTCCGGTCAAGCTGATTGGCTTTGGAGAAAAGATTGATGATATCGGTGAGTTCAACTCAGAGAACTTTATGAAAGGCCTGCTTGAAGGCTTAGTATAAAGCAAAAAAGCCAGTACACGTACTGGCTTTTTTATGAATATTTTTAAATCTTATTTTTTGGGAGACCACTGCCAGTCAGCTCCAAATTCTCTAAGGAGTTCAAAGGAAGCATCTGGTCCCATAGATCCGACAGGATACTCATGAAGAGGCACTTCGTTGCTATGCCAGAGCTCTTCAATCTGATCAATCAGCTCCCAGCTAGAGCGGACTTCATCCCAGTGGCTGAAGTTGGTTGAGTCATTGTTAAGGACGTCAAAGATTAATTTTTCGTAAGGATCAGGGGAAGCACCGCTAGCTGTTGCGTCTGTTCGATAGTCCAGAGAGAGAGGAGCTAAGCGGAAGCGCTCGCCGACCTCTTTACCATTCATGCTAAGTGAGAAGCCCTCAGTCGGCTGGATATGAATGGTCAGAACATTTGGTGCTAATTCCTCACCAAAGATAGACTCCATCTGCTTGAAGACAATATTAACAAGAGTGCCTTTCTCAGTAAGGCGTTTACCAGTCCGGAAGAAAAATGGAACATCACGGAAACGATCGCTATTTACGAAGAAAGCTCCTGAAGCAAAAGTCTCGGTCATGGAGTCAGGATTGACATTAGGTTCACTCCGGTAGGAGATGTATTTCTTGCCCTTGACCTTACCAGACTTGTACTGGCCGCGGATAAAGAAGCGTTTTAAGTCGTCTTTGTCCGGCTGGACCAAGCGCTCAAAAACTTTGACTTTCTCTGCCCGAATGTCTTCTTTGCTGAAGCTTTTCGGCTTGTCCATAGCTAAGAGTGATAGGAGCTGCAAGGTATGATTCTGCACCATATCCCTTAGAGCACCGGACTGGTCATAGTAACCGCCACGTTCTTCGACACCAAGCTTTTCTGCAAAGGTAATCTGGACATTGTCAATGTAGTCACGATTCCAGATATTTTCAAAGAGAAGATTAGCAAAGCGGATAGCGAAGATGCTCTGAATCATTTCCTTACCTAGATAATGGTCAATACGGAAAATCTGCTCTTCATCAAAGGCAGCCAAGAGTTCTTCGTTAAGTTGGCTGGCAGTTGCCAAGTCTGTTCCGAATGGTTTTTCGACAATCAGACGTTCAAATCCTTTTGCCATCTACAATGTTTTTCAGACTTGAGGTGTTTGGCAATGGTGCCGAAAAATTGCGGAGCCATGGATAGGAAGAAGAGTTTATTGTGCTCGGCTTGGTATTGCTCATTGAGTCGGTTTTGAAGCTTGCGCAGTTCAATGTAGTGCTCGGTATCCCTGCACATCATGACTTTGATAGTAGAAGTGACTGGCAAAACTCTTGGGCTTGCTCGGGGCTGTCAGCTAAATCAGCGATTGCCCTCGACAACGACAGACTCAAAATATTCCTTGCTCCAAGGCCGGCGAGCGGTTCCAATAACTGCAAAAATGCTTGGAAAGATTGCCAGACTTATAGAGCCTGAAGAGGGATGGATAGAGTTTTTCTTTTGGCCAAGTCACCGCTGGCTCCGAAAAATTGTTACAATAACTTTTTGAAGACATCCTGATACCTATTTTCTAAATGATGTCTCTATTTTATCACAATTTTTTTCTAAAGATTGTATTCAGAAATTCGGTTTCTGAAAAGGGAGATAAATAGAAAGAATTTGACCGCTGCTTGAAAAAAATATCCAAAGATAAAAAATGAGGCTAAGACACAATTGTGCCAGCCTCGTTTTCTTTATTCAAATACCCGATAAACGTAAGGATTTTCTGGTTTTTCTACCTTATCAAAGCTTTCAACTTCTAGAGTTGGAAGGCTTTGCCCCAGACTTTTATGGTAGTGCATGGTAATTTTTCCCTTGGCATGAATCCAGGTATTATTTTCGAAATGCTGCGTATTTCCAGTCGTCAATAGGCCATAGACACCTGAGTCGGCGATACAATGGATAATACCAAAGCGAAAGAGAAATTGACTCTTCTGGTCGCTTGGATCATTGTAGACAAAGCCGGTGAACTCCAGCGTTTTGCCTACAAACTCGTCAGGATAATCATAGATGACCTCCATGATTTCCATGTAGTTCTCAGTTGTGACCTGAATGGTATCTTGCTTAACATATTTCTTAGCGGCTGCCCGCATTTCTTTTTCGTAAGCTCCTTTGGTAAAGTAGGTGCTGGTATCCGGCTTTAGGTATTGGCTGGTTGTGCCTTCGTCCTGCTGAATAGCAGTTGAAGTTCCCTCAGCTAGCGGGAAATGAAATCCTTTGGCCGAAACTGTTGTCGAATCCAAGGTTACAGTTGGAAAGAAAATTCCTACGAAAAGTGGTATGACAAGCAGCAGCACGCTGCCTAACTTGGCCCAGCGAGTGCTTAAATGACTGTGAACCTCCATCTTCTTCATCCAGATAATGAGCTGCACAACTGCCAAGACAAAAGACAGAATCATAGATAAGTATGCCAGATAGGAATAGTGGAGATTGATATATTGATTAAGCTTGCCCGTCAGCTGCAGATACATGGTAATCTCAAAGTAGCCGACTAAGATTAGAAATCGAATCATAGCACCACCCCCACAAGCCAAGAGTAAAGAAAGACGACGATAGTAACTAGGCTGATAAATTGCCAGATAAAGCGTGTCTTAAAGTAGTTTTTCATCATCAGAAGATTCTTGACATCTAGCATAGGCCCAATGACCAAGAAAGCTAAGACTGGCGATAAGCCGAAGCTAGCAATCAAGGAGCTACCGATGAAAGCGTCAGCTTCGCTGCAAAGTGAGAGCAGGAAGGACAGCAGCATGAGGAGAAGAATAGCAACAGCTGGTGTTGAGCTGATAGAGGTCAGGATTCTGGTTGGCACATAGACTTGGACCAGGCTGGCAAAGAGACAGCCAAAGACCAGATAGCGGCCTGTATCGAAAAAAATTCATCAATAGCTTGAACGAAGACTTGAAAAAGCTTTTTGTCCCTTACTGAGATGTGAAAAGTCATGCTCATGAACCGCTTTGCGATTTTCTTTTTGGATATTGCTATCTGCAAAGAAGCCCAGAAAAATCCCTAAAAGAATAGCCACGACCATAGAACCTAAAGCACGAAGCAGAGCCATTCGGAAGGAATTACCAAAGGCTGAGTAGGTCGCAAAGAGCACGATAGGGTTGATGACTGGAGCCGTTACCAGAAAAGGCACAGCCGTGTAACTGGGAACTTTCTTTTCAAGAAACCGATTTATAATGGGAACAATTCCACACTCGCAAGAGGGGAAGACAAAACCAATCAAGCTCCCAAAGAAAATCCGAGCCCATTTGTTCTTGGGCAGGAAACGATAAACCTTTTCTGGCGTGACATACACCTCGATAAAGCCAGAAATGATACTTCCAATCAAAACAAAAGGTAGGGCTTCAATGATGATGGAGAGAAAGATGGCACCGGCTTGCAGGACACTGGCCGGCAGCTGAGAGAAGAGGCTCATTCTTTCTTATCCTTCTCATTTTTAGATTTTTTCTTGTCTTCCTCTGGGAATTCTACCTTTTCAATCCTGGGCAGAGTCGCAAACTCTTCGAACATCTTGTCCAAATCGTCTGATCTAGTAAATTTAACAGCCATAAAGGCACCTCATTTCTAAAATAATAATTCTATTATACTACCAATTATCAAAAAAATAAAATTTTTTGAAACATAAGAGACTCTTTGTCGCTGATTTACCCTAAATTTTTTTGTACAAATAGTACTAAATAGTTCTAAAACTGCCTATCTTTCAAAGCACTTGTGATATAATAGGATTGTTATGGAAAATATAAATATTGAAAAAATTGCCCAGAAATTGGGCCTTAAAGAAAGCCAAGTATCACAAGTCCTAGATTTGACCGCTGAGGGAAATACGATTCCTTTTATTGCTCGTTACCGTAAGGAAATGACAGGAAATCTGGATGAGGTCGAGATTAAGGCAATCATTGACCTAGATAAGAGCATGACTGCTTTGGCAGAGCGTAAAGCAACAGTTTTAGCTAAGATTGAGGAGCAGGGAAAACTTACGGATGCGTTGCGTTCTGAGATTGAAGCTGCTGAAAAAGCTGGCAGATGTGGAAGAGCTTTTATCTGCCTTACAAGGAGAAGCGCCGTACCAAGGCAACTATTGCGCGTGAAGCAGGTCTCTTTCCTTTGGCTCGACTTATCTTACAGGATGCACCTAATCTGCTAGAAGAAGCTGAGAAACTTACTAGTGAAGCCTTTCCAACAGCAGAAGCTGCTCTAGCTGGAGCAGTGGATATTCTGACTGAGGCGATTTCCGAAGATACCAAGCTGAGGGCTTGGACCTACCATGAGATGCAGACCAATTCTTCTATCGTATCCAGTCTCAAAGACGGGGATTTGGATGAAAAGCAGGTCTTCCAGATTTATTATGATTTTTCCGAAAAGGTAGCGACCATGCAAGGCTACCGTACCTTGGCTCTTAACCGTGGTGAGAAGCTAGGTATTCTCAAGGTTGGTTTTGAACACAATCTCGAGAAAATCCTGCGCTTTTTTGAAGTTCGTTTCAAGGTGAAAAATGCCTATATTATTGAAGCAGTTCAGCAAGCAGTTAAAAAGAAAATCATTCCAGCTATGGAGCGTCGTATTCGGACTGAGCTGACTGAGGCTGCTGAGGATGGAGCGATTCAGCTCTTCTCAGATAACCTCCGTCATCTTCTCCTGATTGCCCCTCTCAAAGGTCGCGTGGTACTGGGCTTTGACCCAGCCTTTCGGACAGGGGCTAAGTTGGCTGTTGTCGATGCGACAGGTAAGATGCTGACGACTCATGTTATCTATCCAGTAGCGCCAGCAAAGCCAGCTCAGATTGAAGCTTCTAAGAAGGAGTTGTCAGAGCTGATTGAACAGTTTGGCGTGGAAATCATTGCCATCGGAAACGGAACAGCTAGCCGAGAAAGCGAAGCATTTGTAGCGAAGTTTTGAAATCCCATCCAAATGTCAGCTATGTCATCGTCAATGAGAGCGGAGCATCTGTCTACTCTGCTAGTGAAGTGGCTCGTCATGAGTTTCCAGATTTGACTGTTGAAAAGCGCTCTGCCATTTCCATCGCTCGTCGTTTGCAGGATCCTTTGGCTGAGCTGGTTAAGATTGATCCTAAGTCCATCGGAGTTGGTCAGTACCAGCATGATGTCAGCCAGAAAAAACTGTCTGAAAGTCTGGACTTTGTCGTTGATACCGTGGTTAACCAAGTCGGGGTCAATATCAACACCGCCAGTCCTGCCCTGCTGGCCCATGTTGCCGGCCTCAATAAAACTATCTCAGAAAATATTGTCAAGTACCGGGAAACGGAAGGCTTGATTCGGTCTCGCGAGGCCATCAAGAAAGTGCCGCGTCTGGGCGCAAAGGCTTTTGAACAGGCAGCTGGCTTCCTGCGTATTCCCGAAAGTGATAACCTGCTAGACAATACAGGCGTTCACCCAGAGTCTTATAAGGCAGTGGAGGAGCTCTTTAAGCGTCTTGAAATTAGCAGTTTGGATGAAGCAGCCCAAGCCAAATTAAAAACTGTTCAGATTGCTAGTTTGGCTGCAGAGCTAGGCTTGGGAGAAGAAACCCTCAAAGATATTATTGCGGATCTGCTCAAGCCTGGCAGAGATTTGCGAGATTCCTTTGACGCACCAGTTCTGCGGCAGGATGTCTTGGATATCAAGGACCTGCGCATCGGTCAAAAGCTGGAAGGGGTCGTCCGCAATGTCGTTGATTTCGGAGCCTTTGTGGATATCGGTATCCACGAAGATGGTCTTATTCATATCTCCAAGCTGAGCACAGACTATATCAAGCATCCTAGTCAGGTCCTATCTGTTGGCGATTTAGTCACAGTCTGGGTGGATAAATTGGATGTGGAGCGGGAGAAGGTTAACCTCTCTCTGATAGCACCAAATGAATCTAACTAACTATGTCAAGCGGGTTTCGCTTGAGGATTTTGGCTGGGAATTCCGCCACCAAGCCTATTGGAACAAGCGTCTCCGCACTACAGGGGGACGTTTCTTTCCTAAAGATGGTCATCTGGATTTCAACCCAAAAATCTATGAAACTTTTGGGCTGGAGACCTTTCGAAAAATTGTCCGCCATGAGCTGACTCACTATCACCTCTATTATCAGGGAAAAGGTTATCGCCATGGGGATAGAGATTTTAAAGACCTGCTCAAGCGAGTTGACGGTTTGCGTTATGCTCCATCCTTGTCCGACTCGCAATCCTTTCTCATCTATGAATGCCTGAGCTGCGGAGCACTTATCCGTCGCAGACGTAGAGTCAATCTTCAAAAATACCGGTGCGGACGCTGTATGGGCAAGCTCCGTTTGTCGGAGAATGCTTGATAAACCAGCAAGAGAGTTCGTTGAAGAACTCTCTTTTTTAAAAGAATGAACTTTCTAAGGTATAATCAGCCTTTGGCCCGATTGTTTTTCTGTGAAATATGGTAGAATAAAGTAAATATGATCATTGAGGTCTCTATCATGAACGTGAAATTCTATAAGTTGAAAAAGAATCGACTGATTTCCGGTGTCTTGTCCGGTCTGTCTGATAAATTTGATTTGATCTGAGCCTAGTGCGCTTCCTCTTTATTATCTTTACTGTGGTCAATTTCGGCTTGGGAATTCTCATCTATATCCTGCTAGCTATGGTTATGCCTTATAAAGAAGACATAGAAGAGGAAATGTACGGAACTGGTCCACGCAAACGAAAAGAAGCGGAAGCTATCAAAGATGATAAAGACGGTTGGTTTTGGTAATTCTTAATAAGATAGAAAATTTCGGGATGCACTCCCGATTTTTTACTTGAAGTAGGGAATGTTTTAGCAAGACTTTTCTATGCCGTGATTAATTTTCTGCTTGCTTCTTTTAGATAAACTCTCAAAAAGAAGCAGGCTAGAAAACCATGTAAATCTACACTTAAAAACTCCACCAAAATATTAGTAATTCATCCAAGGAGGAAATATGGCAGAAGTTTGGAATGCTTATGATTTAAATCGAAATCAACTCCCTCATCTCCTGGTTCGAGGAGAAAAAATTCCTGAAGGACAGTTTCATCTCTGTGTCAATGTCTTGGTTCGCCATCAGGATGGCGATATTCTCTTTATGCGGCGGTCAGCAAATAAAAGTCTCTATCCTGACTACTATGAGTTTGGAGCGGGAGGCAGTGTGCTGGCAGGAGAGGATAGTCAGACAGCCGCCCTACGCGAATTAGAAGAAGAAACAGGACTGGTTCCTGACAGTATCAGACTTTTGGAGCAGGTGTGCTCTGTCAAAGATCAGTGCCATTTCGACTATTATGAAGTGCTTGTGTCTGGCGATAAGAGTCAAGTCCGCTATCAGGCAGGCGAAACAGATGCTCATGTCTGGTTGCCTCTGAGAGAGGTTCCAGCCTTTTGTAGAAAATCATCCTTGTTTTAAGAACCAAAAGAAAATTCTCAGCAGCCTGATTGATTGATTGATGTCGCGGCTGTTTTTTTCTATTTTTCACTAAAAAGTTGATTTAAATCAAAATATTTTTTTCGACCTAAAATCAATCTTAAGGATTCTTTTGAGGTAAAAATTTGCTATAATAGAGGAAGACAAATTTGAAGGGAGAAGACAATGTCGGTAAAGGTCAAAGACCTCTTAAAAATATCCCGCCTGTCTCAGGAGTACGGAGATAACGTTTTACTGGAGAAAGAAATAAAGACTTCAGATATTTCTCGGCCAGGACTTGAAATGACAGGATATTTTGATTTTTATACACCCGAGCGGATACAGCTGATTGGGATGAAAGAGTGGTCTTATCTGATGAAGATGAGCTCTCATAACCGCCATCAGGTGCTGCTGAAAATGTTCCAGCCTGAGACGCCGGTGATTATCATTGCTCGAAATTTAGAGATTCCTGAAGAAATGTTTAGCGCTGCTGATGAGAAGCAGATTGCTATTCTTAGAAGCAAAACCTCTACCAGTCGCTTGTCTGGAGAAATTTCCAGCTACCTTGATTCTCGGCTGGCTGAGAGAACTAGCGTTCATGGTGTTCTGATGGATATCTATGGCATGGGGGTTCTCATCCAAGGGGACAGCGGAATTGGTAAAGTGAAACAGGGCTTGAGTTGGTTAAGCGTGGCCATCGGTTGGTTGCGGATGACCGAGTGGATATCTATGCCAAGGATGAAATGACCCTTTGGGGAGAGCCGGCTGAAATCCTGCGCCACTTGTTGGAAATTCGTGGTGTTGGTATCATTGATGTCATGAGCCTTTACGGAGCTAGTGCTGTCAAAGATTCTTCTCAGGTTCAGATAGCTGTCTATCTGGAAAACTTTGATGTTCATAAGACCTTTGATCGTCTGGGCAATGATACAGAAGAGCTGGAGGTTGCCGGCGTCAGAATTCCGCGTATTCGGATTCCTGTGAAGACCGGTCGCAATATCTCGGTTGTGATTGAGGCTGCAGCTATGAACTATCGAGCTAAGCAAATGGGCTATGATGCTACCAAGATCTTTGAAGAACGCCTCACTGATTTAATTAGCCGAAATGAGGTGAAGTATGATTGATCCAGTAGCTATCCAACTTGGGCCAATCAGTATTCGCTGGTATGCCATCTGTATTGTCACAGGCTTAGTCTTGGCCGTCTATCTAGCCATGAAAGAGGCTCCGCGTCGGAAGATTATTCCTGATGATATTTTGGATTTTATCTTAGTGGCTTTTCCCGTAGCCATCGTGGGGGCCCGGCTTTATTACGTGGCCTTCGAATGGGATTATTACGGTAAGAATCTGATAAAAATCATTGATTTTTGGAATGGCGGAATAGCCGGGATTGCCATTTATGGTGGACTGATAGCTGGTGCTATCGTTCTCTACTTTTTCTGTCGGAGAAGGCTGATTCATCCAGTTGATTTTCTGGATATCGCAGCACCGAGTGTCATGATTGCCCAGAGTATTGGTCGCTGGGGAAATTTTGCCAACCATGAGGCCTATGGTGCGGCAGTTAAGAGTTTGAACTACCTGCCTAGCTTTATTCGTGAGAATATGTATATTGAAGGCAGTTACAGACAGCCAACCTTCCTCTATGAATCTCTATGGAACCTACTTGGCTTTTATCTTGATTATTGTTCTACGCCGTCGGCCTAAGTTGCTGAGACAGGGAGAAATCGCCGCCTTCTATCTAATCTGGTATGGATTTGGTCGGATGATTATTGAGGGTATGCGGACGGACAGTCTTATGTTTGCTGGTCTGCGCGTTTCCCAATGGCTGTCGCTGATTCTTATTTTTGTCGGAATCGGCATCATCATTTACCAAAGAAAAAAGAAAGCCCCTTATTATCAAGAATAAGAAATGCTTAGAGCTGCTGACTCTTGTAAGAGATGTCAGCGATGAAAGGAGAGAAATATGATAATTGAAATTGCTTATGCTTTACTGGCGGTAGCCCTCATTATCTTCGTGATTTATTTGACGATAACCGTCAAAAATCTGGGTGAGAAAGCTGGTAAGATGCTCGATGAAACAGAAAATACCATCAAGGTCTTGACTTCTGATGTCAACGTGACCCTTCACCAAACCAATGATTTACTGGCCAAGGTCAATGTCTTAACTGACGACATCAATCAAAAAGTCGCAACTATTGATCCTTTGTTTACAGCTGTTGCAGACCTGTCTGAGTCTGTTTCAGATTTGAACGTTCAGGCGCGTACGCTGAGTAAAAAAGCAGTGTCTGCTGGTAAGGGAACCGTCAAAACTACGGCTGGTTTATCTGCTTTGCGTTTTGCTTCAAAATTGTTTAAAAAATAAGAAAGAAGGTCTATTATGGGAAAATTTTCATCACTGTTATTGGGCGCCGTTACTGGTGCAGCTGCTGCTTATTTTCTGACCAGTAAGAAAGGAAAGGAAACGACAGATAAGGTTCGGGACTTTGTTAAGGAATACCAAGAAAATCCTGATGATATTCACGAAGCTGTCGTTCAGTCTGCTAAAGACTTTTCAAATCAAGCTGTCAGTGCAATTCAACAAACCAAAGAAAAGGTTGAGAAAGGCGAGATTACAACTGAAACAGTCATCGAATCTGTCAAAGAAACGACAAAATCTGTCGTTGACTACTCACAAGATAAGTTTAACGAAATCAAAGAAAAATTTGATAAAGAAGAAAGCAGCTTAGCTGAGGAAGAACCTGTGATCTTCGAAGAGGAAGAAGAACCTTCAGAAGAAATCATCATTGACTTCGGAGCAGAAGCGACAGAAGGACAAGAAGAAAAGGCTGTTGAAACAGACAGTCAAGAAGAAAAATAAAACAAAGAAGACTAGCAATTTTGCTAGTCTTCTTTGTTTACAAGAACGAAAAAAAACCGAGGACTTAAAGCGTCGTCGGTTTTTCTTATATTTTAAAATCGTAGAATCACAAGGTTGGTTTATTTGCTAGTTTGGCGTTTCTTTGCGAACAAGCGATAAGATTGAATGCTAATCAGGCTGGAAGCAATGGCCAAAGCGAAAGACATAAATGTATTCATTTTCAAGCTCAAAAATACAAAGCTAAACAAAACTGTCAAGACACAGAACACAGCAATATTTAAGAAGAAAAAGAGTTCACTTAATCTTGGTGATGTTTCTGCTTCAGGTAAAGTACTCTTGATAGAGTGGTGTTTGTTCAGATTCAATTTCTTGGTAGTAGTAGTCAGTTGGGTCATCATATTGTTGGTATTTTTCTTACGTGCATAATTCTCTCTCCTTACAGTACCCTCTAATTCTACCATTTTTTTGCAGTTTTAAATATTACAAAAGAGTTACAAAAACGAATAAATTCGAATGAAAAACCACTCCTTTATATTTTTTTGCTATAATGGTTTTATGAAAAAGATAATTATTACAGCAACAGCTGAAAGTATAGAACAAGTTGAGGAACTTTTTGAAGGCGAATGTCGATCGAATTTATGTCGGAGAAAAAAATTATGGCCTTCGTTTACCTCATAATTTTAGTTTAGACGAATTAAATCGAATTTCTGATTTGGTTCACCAAGCAGGAAAAGAGTTGACCGTTGCGGTGAACGCTCTCATGCACCAGGAAATGATGGATAAGATCAAGCCCTATCTTGATTTTCTGCAGGAAATTGGGACAGATTATATTACCGTTGGGGATGCTGGTGTTTTTTATGTGCTGCAGCGCGATGGCTATAAATTAAAGACCATTTACGACGCATCGACCATGGTTACCAGCAGCCGTCAGATTAACTTTTGGGCTAAGAACGCAGGAGTTTCAGAAGCTGTCTTGGCGCGTGAGATTCCTTCTGCTGAGCTTTTTAAGATGCCAGAAATTCTGGAAATTCCTGCTGAAGTCTTGGTTTACGGAGCTAGTGTCATCCATCACTCCAAGCGTCCTCTCTTGCAAAATTACTACAACTTTACTCATATCGATGATGAAAAGACGCGGGAGCGAGACCTCTTTCTGGCGGAACCTAGTGACCCGCAGAGCCATTACTCGATTTTTGAGGACAATCATGGTACTCATATTTTTGCCAATAATGACTTGGATTTGATGACCAAGCTGATAGAATTGGTTGACCATGGATTTTGCCACTGGAAGCTAGAAGGTCTATACACGCCAGGCCACAATTTTGTTGAGATTGCTAAGATTTTTTTGTAGAGGCAAGGGATTTGATTGAAGCAGGCAAGTTTAGCTCAGATCAAGCCTTTGTGCTGGATGAGGCGATTCACAAACTGCATCCGAAAAAAATCGTTTTTCTCGATACAGGATTTTATGACTATGACCCTGATATGGTAAAAATAAATATTTAAACTAAGACTCCTTTTTAGGAGTTCTTTTTTTGAGAACAAAAAAACATTGGAAAAATTAGTATTAAAAAAATAGTTTTTTTAAACTGTTTTTGAATTAATTCGAATAATCTAAAAAAATTAGAATTATGAAAAATAATTCAAAAGAACCTTGCTTTTTAGGGGTAAATTACTATAAAATAATAAAGGATTAGACATCAACACTTTTATATTGCAAATAGGAGAAAATGATGGCAAGAAAGTTGAAACGACCAGAGGTGTTATCACCTGCTGGTACTTTGGAAAAGCTAAAAGTAGCTGTTCGATATGGAGCAGATGCTGTTTTTATTGGCGGACAGGCCTATGGTCTGCGCAGTCGGGCTGGGAACTTTACCTTTGAACAGATGGAAGAAGGGGTTCAGTTTGCGACTCGTTATGGTGCCAAGGTCTATGTCGCGGCCAATATGGTCATGCACGAGGGCAATGAAGAGGGAGCTGGTGAGTGGTTCCGCCGTTTGCGGGACATCGGGATTGCGGCTGTCATTGTTTCAGATCCAGCTTTGATTGCTATTGCAGCATCAGAAGCACCTGGTCTGGAAATCCACCTGTCAACTCAGGCCAGTGCGACCAACTATGAAACGCTTGAGTTTTGGAAAAACTTAGGTCTGACTCGTGTTGTCCTAGCTCGCGAAGTGTCAATGGCTGAGCTGGCTGAAATTCGCCGACGGACTGACGTTGAAATAGAAGCCTTTGTCCATGGAGCGATGTGTATTTCCTACTCCGGCCGCTGTACGTTATCCAATCACATGAGTATGCGCGATGCCAATCGTGGAGGCTGCTCGCAATCCTGCCGTTGGAAATATGACCTCTACGACATGCCTTTGGTCAAGAACGTAAGAGCTTGAAGGGTGAAGTTCCAGAAGAATTTTCCATGTCCGCAGTTGATATGTCCATGATTGACCGCATACCAGACATGATTGAAAATGGAGTAGATAGCTTGAAGATTGAGGGACGGATGAAGTCTATTCATTACGTTTCTACGGTGACTAACTGCTATAAAGCAGCAGTGAACGCTTATCTAGAAAGTCCTGAAAAGTTCGAAGCTATCAAGCAGGATTTGGTCGATGAGATGTGGAAGGTTGCTCAACGTGAATTGGCCACAGGATTCTACTATCATACTCCAACTGAGAATGAGCAGCTGTTCGGAGCGCGACGCAAGATTCCAGAATACAAATTTGTAGCAGAAGTAGTAGCCTATGACGCAGACAGTCAGACAGCGACTATTCGTCAGCGAAATGTTATCCATGAAGGCGATCAGGTTGAGTTTTATGGACCAGGCTTCCGTCATTTTGAAACCTTTATCACAGACCTTCGAGATGCTGATGGGAATAAAATTGATCGGGCTCCCTAATCCGATGGAACTCCTAACCATTCACTTGGAGCAGCCCGTAGAGGCTGGCGATATGGTGAGGGCTCGTAAGGAAGGTTTGATTAATCTTTATAAGGAAGATGGCACTAGCGTGACCGTCCGAGCTTAATCTTTTATTCATAGGTGGCTTTTTAATCTAAAAGCTATTTTTATGAATAGAGGTTTTCAGAGAGGAAATAGCATGATTCAGGTTTACGGAGATATTCTTGATGAGGAGACTCGCTGCCAGCATTATCACAGTGAGAGAGATATCATAGCCCTTAAGTGCTTTGCTTGTCAGAAATACTATCCTTGCTTTCTCTGTCATGACCGCTACGAAGACCATGCTTTTCTGGCCTATCCTGTGAGTCGGTCAGAAGATCGAGTAGTTCTCTGCGGCCATTGCAGGACGGAGCTGACTATTTCTCAGTATCTTGGTTGTGAGGATGCTTGTCCTATCTGTACTCATCCTTTTAATCCAGGATGCAAGAAGCATCGATCAATTTATTTTCAGACAAACAAATAACTCTTCCATCCAACTGGATGGAAGAGTTATCTTTTGAAACGACGGTTGGTGATGCGAATGTCCTTCTTTTGGGCTTCACGGATATTATTGGGTACGAGACTGATTCGCTTGATGTCCTGCACGCGGATAATAGTGGTCATACTTTTCTTGAAATTCTTGATAATCAGCTGCAGGCGCTCGCGATCGTATTTGACAATATCGCCGGTGAAGCTTTTATCCAGGAAGATAACGTGGACACCAGATTGTTTTCGCAGAGCTAGTTCAATGGTACGCAGAATGCGGCCACTGTCCTCTGGTCCCTGTTCATTCTTTTTGCCACTGATAAATTCGTTGGCTCTTTGTAAAATCATTTCGAGATATTTTTTCATAGCTAAAATCTCCATAACTTGTTACAATATATTATATAACAAAATTCCCTAAATTGTAAATTCTTTTTACGAATTATTAGTTGGAAAAATAAAAACAAGAGGTGAAATATGGCTGAATTTACATTTCGAAATCGAAGAAAAAAACTTCTGGTCCTGTCTGAAAATGACAAGGGCTGGACCAAGGAACTCAACCGAGTTAGCTTTAACGGAGCACCAGCTAAGTACGATATTCGGACTTGGAGCCCAGACCACAGCAAGATGGGCAAGGGAATTACACTTTCTAATGAAGAATTCCAAGTTCTCGTGGATGCATTTAAAAACTGATAGAGAAAGCTCTATCAGTTTTTTTCTATTCTCAGAAAAGTAGGAATGGAATTTCAAACTCTTAAAAAAATAGGGATGCTGATAATGGTGATGGCAACCATTTTTAGCAAGTCAGGCAGGATAAAAGGAGTTAGACCAACCGCGACTGATTTAGAGAAATCAAGCCCTCCCAAGAAATGCAGTCCTAGGATACCTCCGACAAAGACGAGAGCGTCACCCAATACATTGGCCATAAAAATCATATAGAAAGGACTGTCCTTATGAGTCAGACTGGATGTGACAAGGGCAAAGAGTAAGTAGAACCAGAGATAGCCGGCGCTTGGGCCAAAGAGAGCCTGAAAACCACCGCTTCCTCCAGCAAAGACTGGCAGGCCAATAGCTCCCAGCAGCAGATAAATAAAGACTGACAAACCCGCTTCGCGAGGTTTGAAAATCGTCGCAATCAAACCGACAGCAAAAGTCTGCAGCGTGATGGGAACGGGGCCAATGGAAATAGTTAATTGGGATAGGACAGCTAGGAAGGCAGCTCCGATAGCTGGGAGGGCAAGAAGAAAAGCTTTGTTCTTGTTCATAAATAGTAAACCTCTTTTTATTTTTATGGTAACTATTTTAAAAGCTAAATAAAAAAAAGTCAAGCCCTTCTTAATCGGACGAGACAATTATTCAGACAGATTTTTCATTTCCGTTTTTTGCTTCTGATGAGCAAGATGATGAAGGCTATAAGGCCAAAAATATTAAAGAAAAGAATACCCAAGGCTGCAAGAAGCTTTTTCGTTTTTACTCATCAGTTTTTCCTCGTTTTCTGGATTGCTTTTGTACTATCATATCAAAAATTTTTCAATGTTTGAATAGGTTTCATTAGAAAAAAATTAGCTATAGCTTCAAACTATATTCTTATCAACAAAAAAGGATTATCTAAAAGAGCTATAAAGAATTGCAGCAGCACACTTTGATTGATATAATAATGCAAAAGTAAATAAAAGTTTTTACCAGAGATGTGGGTGCGTAATCAACATCTTCCCAAGCAAGACTGACTAGATTGGAGAAGCATATGACAGATTTATTAAAAATTTATCAGGAACTACAGGAGAAAAAATGGGTCAACTTGTCCCATCAGATTAAGGAAGATAGTCCGCATTTTCCAGCTCTGCCTGCCTTGGAGAAGAAGGACATTTTCACTTTGAAAGATGGTTTTCATGTTCAGCAGTTTTCTGTAGTTGGCCAGTACGGGACTCATATTGATGCTCCGATTCATTTTGTGGAGGGTGGTCGCTGGTTGGAAGAGATTGAGCTAAAAGATCTTTTCCTGCCTTTGGTGGTTATTGATAAGTCTAAGGAAGTAGCAGAGAATCCAGACTTTATTCTGGGCAAGCAGGATATTTTAGATTTTGAAGCGGAGCACGGGCAGATTGAGCCAGGAACGTTTGTTGCCTTTCGCTCAGACTGGTCCAAGCGTTGGCCGAGTCAATCAGCTATGCGCAATCTAGATGATCAGGAGATTCAGCATACTCCTGGGTGGGGTCGGGATGCTCTAGAGTTTCTTATCCATGAGCGTGGTGTCAAGGCAATAGGTCACGAAACTTTTGATACAGATGCGGGTATTCCTACAGCGGAGCATGGATTGCTCAATGAATACTATCTTTTGGAGCAGGACATTTATCAGTTAGAAGTTATGACCAATCTGGATCAATTGCCGGCTAAAGGTGCTCTCATTTCGATTAGCTTTCCCAACTGGCATCAAGCCAGCGGTTCACCAGTGAGAGCTGTAGCTATTTTACCATAATGAAAAAGGAGTCTGAGGTTTCATTTCAGGCTCCTTGTCGCATATAATAACTAATAAATAGATCGCTTTTTATAATCTTTGGAATTTCTTGATGGATATTTGATAATTTACCCTTTAAAATAGTGATGCAGAAGTCTATGCTCTGAAAAATCTGAATTTCTTCCATTAGACTGATATTTGAAAGGAAAGTCAAATGAAACTGAAACAGCTAAAATTTACAATCTTACAAAAATGTAAGATTCGTCTGTAAAATGAAAGATTAGGTTATGGAACGGTCAACATCTTTATTATAAAATGGTAGCAGAAGTCAAAAAGAGGCTGGAATACCAAACCTCTTCTGATTTTGAATTTTTTATCGCATGGTCACGAATTCTTCGGAACCGGTCGGGTGAATAGCAACTGTAGCATCAAAGTCAGCCTTGGTAGCGCCCATCTTGATAGCAACTGCGAAACCTTGAATCATCTCATCTACTCCGTAGCCAATACCGTGAAGGCCAACGACTTTTTCATCCTCACCGGCAGTGATGAGCTTGAACTTGGCCTGTTGTCGGTGCTGGGTGACAGCTGAGTACATGGATGTGAAGCTAGATGTGTAAACGTGGATATTTTCTGCTCCGTAAGTCTTGATAGCCTCTACCTCAGTCAGGCCGACTGTCCCAATAGCAGGATGGGAGAAGACAACAGTTGGAATAGTTGAGTAGTCCATTTTAGCATTTGTTTTACCATTGAAAAGACGCTCAGACAGGGTTCGTCCAGCCTTGATAGCAACAGGAGTTAATTCTTTTTCACCTGTTACATCTCCTAGAGCATAGATGCCTGGTACAACAGTGTTTTTGGTACTCATCTACAGAGATGAAGCCACGTTCATTGAGAGTGACGCCAGCTGCTTCCAGATTGAGGTCTTGGACGTTTGGTTTACGACCAATTGCCCAAATAACATGCTGGGCTGTGTGGCTGCTGCCGTCTTCAAAATAGAGCTTGAGCTGACCATCAGGCAGTTTTTCCAGCTTTTGCGGAATCTTATGGGTATGAAGCTGGAGTCCAGAGTTCTCCATTTCTTGGAGCAGGCCGTCAATCAGATAACTGTCAAAGTTGCGCAGTGGTCGTTCCTTACGAACAAAAAGATCTGTTTTAACTCCTAGAGCATGGAGCACGCCAGCTAGCTCAACTGCTATATAGCCTGCTCCGACAATGGCTACAGATTCAGGTAACTCTTCCCAAGCAAAGACATCGTCGGAATTCTCGCCGTAGCCTGCGCCAGGAATATTTGGGATAGCAGCATGAGCACCCGTCGCGATGACAATGTGCTTGGCGCGTATAAGCTCGCCGTTGACTTGGACAGTGTTTGCATCCACAAAGCGGGCACGGCCTTCGATCAGCTCAACCCCATTCCGCTTGAAGCTACCATCATAAGATGAACGTGCTCGGTCAATATAAGCTTCGCGATTTTTCCGAAGGGTAGCAAAATCAAAAGCCTGATTATCAGAGGTAAAGCCGTAGTCTGGTCCATAATGCTGGATAGCTTCTGCAATTTGGGCTCCGTACCACATAATCTTCTTTGGGACACAGCCGACATTGACACAGGTGCCACCCAGTTTCTTTTCTTCAATAACGGCAACCTTGGCACCGTATTCGCCGGCCCGATTCATGGTAGCAATTCCCCCGCTGCCACCGCCAATAGCAATCATATCAAATTCTTTCATCTTGTTAGAATCTCCTTCTATTATATGAGGTAATTGTACCTTTTTTAGCAGGTGAATGCAAAAATCTGCTACGGATTTGAGCGGAGTGACTGTCTGAGATAAAATAGCAACCATTTGTGAAAAACTGTAAATTTTTTTAGAAGAATTATGATAGCCTTGTGATATAATATAACAAAAGAAAATCGTTTTCATCAAGAGGAGGAAAAAAGATGAAAAAGTTAAAGAAATGGCAATTATTTAGCATTATTGGAGCTACGATTGCAGTTGTTGCAGGAGCAATTCTCTTCATGTTTTTAAACGGAGGGAATCCTTCTGAGGCACCGGTCGATACGACTCCGCTGGTTCAGAAGGCCAAGGAAGGTTCAGTGGCTTCTTCAGTCTTGCTGACAGGAAATGTCACAGCCAGCAATGAGCAGTACATTTACTATGACAGCACCAAGGGTGACTTGGAAAATGTACTGGTTAATGTAGGCGACCAAGTGACTGCCGGTCAAGCGTTGGTAACTTATAAAAGTGCAGAGGCTCAGGCAGCTTATGATGCAGCTGCTCGGGCGGTTAGCAAAGCCGATCGTCAATTGCATGACTTGCAGACCAATGGTGTGACTGTAAATACAACCGGCGATGAAGAAGCAGATGGGGCGTCTGAAGCTCAGGCTCAGCGTTCTGTGGAGTCTCAGGCAGCTGACCTGCGCGATGCTCGAGCTGATGCAGTGGATAATATGAATAAAGCACAAGCTACTCTCAATGCCTTGACAGTGACCAGCACAGCAGATGGTACGGTCGTAGAAGTCAACCGCGATGTTTCAAAATCAACAACTGGTGCCACTCAAACTTTGGTTCATATCGTCAGCAATGGTAATCTGCAGATTAAGGGTGAATTATCCGAATACAATTTGGCTAACTTGTCTGTCGGCCAAGAAGTGACCATTACATCAAAAGTTTACCCTGATAAGAATGGACTGGTAAAATCAGCTACATTTCCAACTATCCGAAAGACGGCCAGCAGGCAGCAGCTCAACCATCTGGAACTGGTGGCAGCGGAACAGCTTCAGGTTCCAAATATCCATTTACAATTGACATTACTAGTGAGATTGGTGAGCTCAAGCAAGGCTTCTCTGTCAATATTGAAGTTAAAAACAATACTCAGGGACTCATTGTGCCAGTAAGCAGTGTGGTAATGGACGGAGACAAGAACTATGTTTGGGTTCTGGAAAAAGGAGTTGCCAAGAAGACAGAAGTGACGCTCGGAAATGCTGATGCTGAAAATCAAGAAATCTCATCTGGTTTGACAAAGGATAGTAAAGTTATCATCAATCCGACAGATAGCTTGAAAGACGGTCAAGAGGTGAAATCTTATGAAGAAGCTAATTGAGTTAAAAAATATTAATAAGAGCTATCGCAATGGAGACCAGGAACTGCAGGTATTAAAAGACATCAGTCTGGAGGTTGAAGAGGGCGAGTTTGTGGCCATCATGGGACCGTCTGGATCTGGTAAGTCTACTTTGATGAATATCATTGGGATGCTGGATCGTCCGACAACTGGTGAATATCATCTGGGAAGCGAAGAAGTAGCTAAGCTAGGTGATAAGAAGCTGGCCAAGGTTCGGAATAAACAAATCGGCTTTGTCTTCCAGCAGTTCTTTCTCTTGTCTAAGCTTAATGCCTTGCAAAATGTGGAACTGCCCTTAATCTATGCAGGAGTCGGTCAATCTAAACGTAAATCCTTGGCTGAGCAGTTTCTGACCAAGGTGGAGTTGGACACGCGGATGCATCATCTGCCTTCAGAGCTTTCTGGAGGACAGAAGCAGCGGGTAGCCATTGCGCGTGCTTTGGTCAATAATCCTTCTCTGATTCTGGCTGACGAACCGACAGGGGCCTTGGATACCAAGACTGGTGAGCAGATTATGGATCTCTTAACTGAGCTCAATCGAGAAGGGAAACCATTATCATGGTAACCCACGAGCCTGAGATTGCGGCCTATGCCAAACGGCAGATTGTCATTCGTGACGGTGTCATCTCATCTGATAGCGCTAAGGAAGGAGGACTAGTCTAATGCAAAACTGGAAATTTGCCATTAGCTCCATTCTTGGACACAAGATGCGGTCTTTCCTGACCATGATTGGGATTATTATCGGAGTGGCTTCGGTTGTGGTTATCATGGCCTTAGGAGATTCCATTACCCGACGGGTCAATGAGAGTTTTACCAAAAGTCAGAAAAACATGCGTCTCGTCTTTTCTCCTAAAAAGAGCAAGGACGGCTCCTATACACAAACGGCTGATCTCTATTCTGTAAATGCGGAAGATGAAAGCGAAGAAGTGGTGGAACCACCCAAGGCCCAGGAAGCCTGGGTTAAGGAATTGACCCATATCAAGGGAGTGGACGGCTACTATGTGACCAACTCAGCTATGGAAACCTTTAGCTACGAAAATAAGAAGGCTGAGCGCGTCAACTTTGTCGGTGCAAACATGACCTATATTCAGGTGAAAAAATACAAAATAATTGCTGGTCGTGCTCTGAGACAGCAAGACTATCAAGGCTTTGCCAGTGTTGTGCTGCTAGACGAAGGTCTGGCTGCGACCCTTTTTTTCTTCCGCTGAAGAGGCAATCAATAAAATTGTGACAGTGGGTGCCAGTAACTATCGGGTGATTGGGGTTTATAGAGATCCTGAAACTGCTGCTGCATCTGGCTCTATGCAGGTCTATGGAGGTAATGCCATTACGACCAATACTCTCATAGCTGCTAACTTTGGAGTTGATGAAATTTCAGAGATTGTTCTTCGAGTGAATGATACTAGCTTGGTTCCAGAACTTGGTCCTAAGGTTGCCAAGAAATTAACAGAAATTGCTGGTCTCCAACAGGGCGAATATCAAGTGACAGATGATAGTGCCCTCTATCAGGAAGTGCAAAAATTTATGGTGCCATGACAGGCGTTATCGGTGCTATTGCCGGAATCTCCCTCTTTGTCGGAGGTATCGGTGTTATGAATATCATGTTGGTATCGGTCACTGAGCGGACTCGTGAAATCGGTCTGCGGAAGGCTCTGGGAGCGACACGCGGAAATATTTTGATGCAATTTTTGATTGAGTCTATGATTTTGACACTGATTGGTGGGTTGATTGGACTGGTTCTAGCTGCAGGACTTGCGTCTGTGCTAGGCTCAGCCATGAGTCAAATGCTGGAAGGAACACCAGTAACGGTATCTCTACCAGTCAGCATCGTTAGCCTTCTCTTCTCAGCAACCATTGGTGTTCTCTTCGGAATCTTGCCAGCCAACAAGGCCTCCAAACTGGATCCAATCGAAGCACTGAGATATGAATAATATAATCAAAAGTCTGGGGAACCAGACTTTTTTTGATGAAAAAATCCCGCTGAAATTCCAGCAGGATTTGTTTTCTTAAGATTGTATAAAATACAGATTATTTCATCGTTGGGAAGAGCAAGACGTCACGAATGGTCGTAACATCTGTTAGCAACATAACCAGACGGTCGATACCGATTCCTAGGCCTCCAGTTGGTGGCATACCATATTCCAGAGCTTCGACAAAGTCATAGTCAATGCCTGTTGCTTCGTCATCACCCAGTTCTTTGGCTTTTGCCTGTGCTTCAAAACGAGATAATTGATCGATTGGATCGTTCAACTCGGTGAAGGCATTGGCATATTCTTTGGTCATGATAAAGAGCTCGAAACGGTCTGTGAAGCGAGGGTCTTCTGGATTTTTCTTAGCCAGAGGTGACACTGCAACGGGATGACCGTAGACAAAGGTTGGCTGAATCAAGGTTTCTTCCACAAATTCTTCAAAGAAAGCATTGATAACATGGCCGACTTCGGTGAAGTGTTTTTCAAGCGGAACTTTCTTTTCTTTGGCCAAGGCAGTAGCTTCTTCAAAACTCATATCTTGCCAAAAGTCAACGCCTGTAATTTCCTTGATGGCGTCAACCATGTGAACTCGTTTAAATGGTTCGTTGATCTTGATTTCAGTTCCTTGGTAGTTGACTGGTCCATCTCCATTAACAGAGACGGCTGTATGTTGGATAATACCTTCAGTCAAGTCCATGATGTCTTGGAAATCTGCATAGGCTTGGTAAACCTCGATGGAAGTGAACTCTGGATTGTGAGTTGCGTCCATTCCTTCGTTACGGAAGATACGCCCAATCTCATACACTCGCTCCATACCGCCGACGATAAGACGTTTAAGGTGAAGCTCGGTTGCAATCCGCAGCACCATATCAATGTTTTGGGCATTGTGGTGGGTGATAAATGGACGGGCAGCAGCACCGCCTGCCTCATTGTGGAGAACAGGAGTTTCAACTTCAAGGAAGCCTTGTCCATCCAAGTAACGGCGGATTTCTGAGATGATTTTTGAGCGAGTGACAAAGCGTTCAAAGCTTTCGCGGTTGGAAATCAAATCCAAATAACGCTTGCGGTAAATGGTTTCGACATCTGTCAGGCCGTGGAATTTTTCAGGCAGGGGACGCAGAGCCTTAGACAAATGAGTAAGGTGGGTCGCCTTGATAGAAAGCTCACCCATATCTGTCCGCATAATCTCACCTTCGATACCGAGGAAATCTCCTAAGTCAGCCTTTTTGAAGATTTCATAATTTTCTTCACCAACAGCATCCTTACGCACATAAATCTGGATTTGGCCTTCACGGTCTTGGATGTGGGCAAAGCCAACCTTTCCTTTGCCGCGCTTGGTCATGAGACGGCCAGCGATAATAGCTGTTTCATTGAGTTCGTTTAATTCTTCTTTATCTTTATCGTTGTATTTTTCTTTCAGTTGAGCAGAGTTAGCAGTCCGCTCAAAGCGTTTGCCAAAAGGGTCAATTCCCTGCTCAGCCAGCGCAGCCATTTTTTCACGGCGGATAATCTGCTGGTCGTTTAATTCCTCGATATGTTCAGTAGTCATGTTTTTCCTCCAAAAGTTTTCCTACCTATTTTATCACAAAAGATAGGGAAATTCATCTATATTTGGCTATAAAGTAAGAAAAAAAGCTAGAAATCCAGCCTTAATTTTCTGCCTTTTCAACTAAGTAATCCGTATTATTCCAAGTGATCAGCTCAAAATTCTCAAAGTCTTCTGTTTCAAGAATGGTGATACTGGCATTGGTCAGACCGCCATTCTTGCGCAAAAGAGGTGTGTCATAGCCCAGCATGGTTCGAATACTGGCGGTTAAGTTGGCTCCGTGCCCGACAATGAGGACCTGTTCATAGTCCTTGTCCTTTAAGGTCTTGATAAAGGAAATGGTCCGGTGTGTCGTATGGTAGACCGACTCAGCATCAAAAAAAGTATGATTAAATTGTGAGAGATTGTGGCGGAAGGCTGTCATCTGGTGAGGATAGATGGCTTCAATGGTAGAAATTTTTGCGCCTTCTAGTTTTCCCAACTGCCATTCTCGCAGTTCAGGTATTGATACGATTTCAGTCGGAAACTGGCTTTCTTCTTGAATAATCTCAGCAGAGCGAATGGCGCGTGGGAGATCGCTGCTGTATATCTTGTCAAATTGTGTCTGAGCCAGATGTTTTCCTAGGGTATGCAGTTCTTCAACGGCGGTTGGCAGCAGTGGCGAATCACCGCTGGCTCCCTGAAAGCGGCCTTCCTGATTCCATTCCGTTCTTCCGTGTCGGACAAAGTATAATTTCATAGTGGTTGATTGTTTCTTTCTTATTAGGGTTTATTGAGAATACTAGGCTCAGTATTGAAGAATTATGAGCTAGGATTTTCCTTGAGGTCTGCAAAATCAGCTTGAACAAAATCCGCCAAATCTTGAGCCTTGATTTCGATACTGCGGCCGACTTCGCCAGCCGACACGATGATGCTATCTCGCTCTAGAGCTGACTGGTCGATATAGATTGGAAAGTTGTGCTTTTGACGGATACCGACAGGATTATTGGCTCCGTGGATATAGCCCGTTGTCTTTTCTAAGTCTTTCTGAGGAATCATACTGACCTTTTTATTACCAGAAATCTTGGCCATTTTCTTTTCAGATAGATGTTCTGTGATCGGTAAGATTCCGATTAGTGTGCCGGTCTTGTCTCCTGTCAAGGCCAAAGTTTTATAAATCTGCGAACGGTCCAAACCATCGACTGGCGGTTCTGCTAAGGCATTTAGCTGCAGACCTCGATGTTCAATCTTAGCCTTGCTTAAAATTTGCTCGACCAGTGTTTTTTTGATTTTTGTTTTTTTAGCCATTAGTATATCTCTCTTCTAATTGTGACATCCAGAGTCCCAGCCATGTTCCCAGACCGAAGAAAAAGGCTGCAAGAACAAGTGTCAATACAGAAACTCCATGATAGCTAATGCTTTCACTGTTTCCTGCTTGTGGCACTACAATGAGAAGTGTACTGGATAGGACGATGCCTATGATAAAGTGATAGACACGAGAGTAGTAGTTTTTCAAAATATGATCCATCAGCTTAGAGAAGAGAATCAGTGCTAGGGCTCCTCCGATTCCGATAGGAAGAAAGGTACCTAAGAGATCCAGTTTGCGAAAGCCATTCAGCATAGGGGCATAGAGTCCCAAAATCAGGAGAAGGTTGGACGGACTAAGTCCGGGAATTAAAATGCCCAGTGCGATCAAGGCTCCTGCTAAGACAAAAGAGAGAAAGTTAGCTGGCAAGGTGCCGACCATGCCATTTAAGGAATAAAGAAAAAATCCTGAGACGATGAGGCTGACCCAAAAAACGAGAATATCAATCCGATCACGCTCACTTTTAGCAACAGACTCTTTAATAAGGCTAGGAACAGTCCCAATAATGGCTCCGGCAAATCCCCAGAGGACAATCACTTTGTAGTTGTCCAGCAGCAGATTGACAGGATAGGAGAAAGCGGCAATTCCTAAAATCATTCCGATTCCAACTGGTATGAAATAGAGAACATTTTCGACGAAGTTTTCTTTTAAATGTGCTAAAAAATGAATCAGGCGCTCGTAAATACCTAAGATAGCTGCTAAAACACCGCCTGAAACTCCTGGCAAAATAAAGCCAAGTGCAATGACCATTCCTTTGAAAATTCTATTCAACCAAGAAATCATTGTATTTTTCCTTTTTCTAATTTCATTTATCAAATCATTATATCATAAAATATAGGCTTTATTAAGAGGAAACGGCTGGAAATTTTCTATTTTGTGACAATAAAAAACGACAGCAGTCTTTGAGATTTGAGCTGTCGTTCTGAGCTATTGGCTTTCTTTAGGAACTGTAAATAGCTTTTGATAAGTAGCTGTTTGGTCTTTCAAGGTTGACAGCTGGTTCAAATCAAGATAATGGGAGAAGCCAGTCAGCTGACCTTGTGATGTGTACTGATGCAAGTCGTAATCTTGCTCAGTATTTGGTGCGGCATTGTAGTAGCCGTCGTCATTACCATAAGTCGGAATCCAAATTGCTGTGAACTTATCGGTAGAGATGCTATGCTCCTCCATAAAATAAGTTCCAATATAGATGCCAATATTTTTAACACCAAGTGACTCTAGCTTGGCTCGGAAAGCTTCAACTCCCGCATTCATGTCAGACATGGTCTTTTCTTCGACGTCTAGCCAATAATAGGTTGGATGGTACTTGGCAGAAGCCTTGTAGAAACTTTCAGCTTCTTTTTCCATTTCCTTTTTGCTATTGGCGGCCACATAGGCATAGACAGCGACAGGGATGTTGCGCTTTTGAAATTCTTTGATGTGTCTTTCATAAGATTTGTCCAGACCATTCAGATGAGTTGCTGCGTTTTCTTTTTTTGCCTGCGCTCCACTATGAACACGGACAATTACTCCTGAAACATTCTGTGCGAGTATGTCGTAATTAATCTCACTTGGCAGCTGCCAGCCAGAAATGTCAATGATTGGTCTGAAATAAACTCTTCATCCAAAGACGAATCATCAGATGTTTCCTCTTTTTGAGGAACTTGGAGTTTGTTTAGTTTGTGAAATTTTTTTGCCTGTGCTTGCTTTTTCCTGAGAGTCAGTAATTTGCTTGCTTATCAAAATAAAAGCGATAAAAGAAGCAAAGAAAATTAGGATTGCAAGCGGTTTAATCCTCTTCCTCATACTGGTTTATTTTAACTTAAAACAAATAAAAAAGCAAAAAATATCCCCAGAATTGCTGGAAAATGAATAAAATGTAATATAATTGAAATATTATAAAAGCAAAAAAACAAGACGTTTTGAAAGCCCAAAATGTCTTGTTTTTAAAGACCTTAGCCAAGCTGTGGAAGATGAGTTGCCGTTGGCTAAATCGTTTTGCTTTTTCTTACCTTTTATAATAGCTTTTGAATGAGCTCTTCTATCTTTTGGGGAGAGGTTTGTGGAGAAAAAAACGTTTGATGACTGTTCCGTCTCGACTGACCAGAAACTTTGTGAAATTCCACTTTATGTTTTCGCCCAGAAGACCGCCCTTTTCTTTTTTGAGCCAGTCAAAGAGTGGAGCAGTATGAGGATCATTGACATCGATCTTAGCAAATCGGGGAAAGGTCGTTCCGTAGTTAAGGCTGCAAAAGCTATTGATTTCTGCAGCGTCTCCAGGAGCCTGCTGGCCAAACTGATTGCAAGGGAAATCCAGGATTTCAAATCCGTCTTTCTGATAGCGCTCATAGAGTTCCTGCAGTTCTTGATACTGAGGAGTGAAGCCGCAGCCGGTCGCTGTATTGACAATCAGCAGAATCTTTCCTTTATAATCACTCATTTTTTGTGGACTTCCGTCTTGTTTTTGGATTTCGATATCATAAATGTCTGTCATGTTCTCCTCCTTTGTTTGCTTCCTATCTTATCACAATTTTATGTAAAAGAGAGAAAGCAAGGTTATATTATTCCAGTCTCTGCACTAATGCTTTTTTTTCAATCCAAAAGGTGGTATAATGAGAATTGAATTTTTAGAAGTTTAATGGTGAAATATGAAAATTGACAAGAAGCACTTGTTGAATTATTCCATCTTGATTCCCTATTTGATTTATCTGTTTTGGGATTGATTGTGGTCTATTCAACGACGAGTCCTACCTCGATTCAGGCCGGAGGAAATGGTTTTGGCATGGTCTTGAATCAGGGGATTTTTTGGATAATAAGTCTCTTTATGATTACGCTTTTGTACAGAATCCGCTTGGGTTTCTTAAAAAAAGGAAGTATCCTGACTATAGTTATCTTTGCTGAAATAATCCTTTTGCTCTTATCTCGTTTTATAACGGGGACTATTAATGGCGCCCATGGTTGGTTGAGAATCGGAGCTTTCAGTGTTCAGCCTGCTGAGTATTTGAAGATTATTCTGGTCTGGTATTTAGCCTTTCGCTTCACAAAGAGGCAGGAGGAGATAAAGGTCTATGACTATCAAGCCCTGACTCACAACCATTGGTTTCCTAAAGCCTTTAATGACTGGCGGACCATGGTGGCTATTCTGATTGGGATTGTAGCGATTATGCCAGACCTTGGAAATGCGACTATTCTATTTTTGACTGTCGTGATAATGATAGCTGTCAGCGGTATTGGCTATCGATGGTTTTCTACGATGCTGGGAGCCATTGTTAGTGTTTCCGGCTTGGTTCTGGCGAGCATTTGGTTGATTGGGGTTGAGCGCGTGGCCAAGATTCCAGTCTTTGGATATGTGGCCAAGCGTTTCAGCGCTTTCTTCAATCCCTTCAAGGATCTGTCTGGCTCTGGCCACCAATTGGCTAATTCCTACTATGCTATGAGTAATGGAGGCTGGTTTGGTCTAGGCTTGGGTAACTCTATTGAAAAGCGCGGCTATCTGCCAGAAGCTCATACGGACTTTGTATTTCTATCGTGATAGAAGAGTTTGGTTTCTTTGGTGCCAGTTTGATTTTAGCCTTACTCTTTTTCCTGATTTTGAGAATTATCTTGGTAGGGATTCGGGCAAAGAATCCATTTAACTCCATGATGGCTTTGGGAATTGGCGGTATGATACTCATGCAGACCTTTATCAATATCGGTGGTATCTCAGGTCTCATTCCTTCTACAGGAGTAACCTTCCCCTTCCTATCGCAAGGAGGGAACAGTCTTCTGGTCTTGTCAGTAGCCATTGCCTTGGTACTCAATATTGATGCCAACGAGCGCCGTGATGCCCTGTATGAGCAGATGGAAGCGGAGGCGCAAGGCCGGTCTGAGGAAGCTTAATCGCAGTTCGTGTGAACAGTTGTTGCAAAAAATGAAAGGTGCAGATTATGTCATTTAATAAATTAGAAAGCTACAGCAATAAAGAAGTGATTCGAGAAGAAGTCGCCATTTTGACAGACTTACTTGCTGATATTACTCGGAATCTTCTCGACCCTGATACCTTTGAAAAAATCTCCCTCATGGAGGAGCTGGCTGTTAACTCCAAATATCATGAGCTAAAAGCGATTGTAGAAGAACTAACGACAGATGAAATGGTTTATATTTCCCGTTATTTCTCTATTTTGCCGCTTTTGATCAATATCTCAGAAGACGTTGACCTGGCTTATGAAATCAACCATCAGAACAATATCAATCAGGATTATCTTGGAAAGCTATCAACAACTATTGACTTGATTTCAACGCGGGAAAATGCTCAGGAGATTCTTGAAAACCTGAATGTTGTGCCAGTACTGACAGCTCACCCAACTCAGGTTCAGCGTAAGACCGTTCTGGACTTAACCAATCATATCCATAGCTTGCTGCGCCAGCATCGTGATGTTAAAGCAGGCCTAGTCAATGAGAAGAAGTGGCTAGGAAATCTCCGCCGCTATATTGAGCTTATGATGCAGACAGATATGATCCGTGAGAAGAAGCTGAAAGTGACCAATGAGATTACCAATGTCATGGAGTACTATAACAGCTCTTTCCTACAAGCGATCACCAACTTTATGGTCGAATACAGACGCTTGGCAGAAGAGCGGGGGATCAAGCTGGATAATCCTAAGCCTATTACCATGGGAATGTGGATTGGCGGTGACCGGGATGGCAATCCTTTTGTAACAGCAGAAACCTTGAAACTATCAGCCACCCTCCAGAGTGAAGTCATCCTCAACTATTACATTGACAAGGTTTATACACTCTATCGCACCTTCTCACTATCGACCAACCTCTCAGAAACCAGTCAGGCAGTAGCAGAAATGGCAGCTCTGTCTACTGACAAGTCTGTTTATCGGGAAAATGAGCCTTACCGCCGTGCTTTCCACTATATCCAGTCTAAACTGATTCAAACCTTGCTTTACCTAAAAGAAGGCAACTTTTCAAGTGACGGTCAGCGATTGACTGACCGAGCTGAGGAAACATTGTCTGCGAAAGCCAACCTTTCTGTCAGCAATAAGGGAAGAGAAATCATTCCTAACTATATCCAGTCTCGTATCAGCGAGACTCTGACTGAGCTCAAGAAGGAGGAGACACCTTCTTACAACACAGCCCAGGAATTTAAAGAAGACTTGCAGGTCATTTATGATTCTCTTATCGAACATCATGGTGAAGCCTTGGTAAGTGGGGACTTGACTGAACTCCTCCAAGCGGTTGATGTTTTTGGCTTCTTCTTGGCCAGCATTGATATGCGGCAGGATTCCAGCGTTCATGAGGCCTGTGTGGCTGAGCTCTTGGCTTCAGCTAATATTGTCCAGGATTATAGTAGTCTGTCGGAAGAAGAAAAATGCCAGGTCCTCCTCAAACAGCTGCTAGAAGATCCTCGTATCCTGTCTGCTACTCATGAGGCTAAATCCGAACTCCTGCAAAAAGAACTGGAGATTTTCAAAACAGCCCGTCAGCTAAAAGATGCAATCGGTGAGGAAGTCATTAAGCAAAATATTATTTCTCACTCGACCAGTGTATCAGATCTACTTGAGTTGGCTATTATGCTCAAGGAAGTGGGGCTGATTGATGAAAATGGGGCTCGTGTCCAGATTGTTCCGCTCTTTGAGACTATTGAAGACTTGGACAATTCCTGCGATACCATGGAGAAATACCTATCTCTGCCGATTGCGCAGAAGTGGATTGCCTCTAAGGATAATTACCAGGAAATTATGCTGGGCTATTCAGACAGTAATAAGGACGGTGGCTACCTTTCTTCTTGCTGGACTCTCTATAAGGCTCAGCAGCAGCTAACAGCCATCGGTGATCAATTTGGCGTGAAAATTACTTTCTTCCATGGTAGGGGAGGGACAGTGGGACGCGGTGGTGGTCCAACTTATGAAGCCATTACATCTCAGCCACTCCGCAGTATCAATGACAGGATTCGTCTGACTGAGCAAGGGGAAGTCATTGGCAATAAATATGGAAACAAAGACGCAGCCTACTATAACTTGGAAATGCTGGTGTCTGCTGCCATTAACCGCATGGTAACTCATAAGAAGAGCGATAGCCATACTTCTGATAAATATGAGCGAATCATGGACCAAGTAGTCAATCGCAGTTATCAGATTTACCGTGATCTTGTCTTTGGCGACGAGCGTTTTTACGATTACTTCTTCGAATCCAGTCCGATCAAGGCTATCTCTAGCTTTAATATCGGTTCTCGTCCAGCAGCCCGTAAAACCATCACTGAAATCGGCGGTCTCAGAGCTATTCCATGGGTCTTTTCATGGTCTCAAAGTCGAGTTATGTTCCCAGGCTGGTATGGTGTCGGGTCAAGTTTCAAGGAATTCATTGATGAAGACCCAGAAAACAACTTGGCCTTTCTGCAATTTATGTATAAGAGATGGCCTTTCTTCAAGTCACTTTTATCAAATGTAGACATGGTTCTGTCCAAGTCAAATATGAATATTGCTTTTGAGTATGCGCAGCTTTGCGAAGATCAGAATGTGCGTGATATTTCAATATTATCTTGGATGAGTGGCAGCTGACTAAGGATGTCATTTTAGAGATTGAAGGTCATGATGAGCTCCTAGCAGAAAACACTTATCTAAGAGACAGTTTGGACTACCGCATGCCTTACTTCAATGTTTTGAACTATATCCAGCTAGAGCTAATCAAGCGTCAGAGAAACGGCCAGCTAACACCTGATCAAGAAAAGCTGATTCATATCACCATCAACGGTATAGCGACTGGTCTGCGAAACTCTGGCTAATACAAAGAGAGAATCGGAATTTTTCCGGTTTTTTCTATTTTTGTAACCAAAGGGCTTCTTAATTCGTTATATTATTGAGGAGGGGGGGTGAGCTTATTAGACTGGATGAATATGAAACAATCTTGATAGGTTTTGCTCGTGAGATTGTCTCCTATTTGCAGAAATCAGGCGCGTCTAAAGTAGAAGCAGAAGACGTGGTTCAAGATGTTTTTGTTAAGATGTTGGGAACAGAAATTATTATCCCGGCAGAGAAGATGCGAGCTTGGATGTATCGGGTCTCTATCCGGCGCTACATAGACAGATATAGGAGAGATAAGCGATATTTGCAGATTTTAAAAAAGGAATTTTTTAAAAATCACTCAGTTATTCCCTTTGAAAATCAAAATTATGAGCTACTACGAAGTGCAATAGAAGAACTTCCGTCTAAGGAAGCTGCACTTTTAGAACTCTATTATTTTCAGGGTTTTACAGTCAAGGAGATTGCTCGAATCATGTCTTACTCGGTGAGCAAGGTCAAGATTCAGTTGATGCGCAGCCGTGCTAAGCTCCGAAAGAAACTGGAAAAGAAAGGATACCTAAATGGAAACATTTGAAATTCTTGCAAAGAAAAGCAGAAGAAAAAGACTCTGGAAGACAGTTGCTATTAGCACCTTTGTTTCTTTAGTGATTTTAGGTCTCTTAGGAAAGGGACTAATAGAATTAGCCTCCAAGAATGGACAAAACTTGCAGAAACAGTACGAAATTATGTCCGAAATCGCCTACCCTAATGTTGACTATGACAGTCTTTATTACACACAAACTTCTTATTTCTCAGGAACCTTACGTTCCGATCGTTTTAAAGACTTGAATGGAGTGAGAGTGGTTTATCCAGCTTATGAGGGTAACTATTCACTAACAGGCTCTTATAAAAATCCGACTTCGGAAGGGACTTATTACACTAAATCAGGGACCTATACGCGAGAACTTCGTCAGAAATATCCGGTTTTTTACAATGTTAATGCCAAAGTAACAAAGGATAGTAATTCCATACCTAAGGAGTTGGCTTCTGTCAAAGAAATGCCTGATCAATTGGTGGAAGTAGCCGTGACCTTTGATAAAACCTATACCTATAAGGAAATTCAGCAGATGATACCGAATAATCTCAAGATTAATTGGTACTGGATTGGTAGTCAATCGAAGGACGGTGAAAATGGCATGGTACTGAGTTCTGATCCTAAGACGACCTATGGAGCTAGTGCTGAATTATTAGCTATGGATCCAACAACTAGCAGTAAAGAGGGACAGAAGACCTTCTTGGACTATCTAAAAGAAGTTGATAAAACCTTTTTCCCAACTGTTAACAGCTACAGTATGTACAATGACATTGAAACCTATCTCAAGAAATTTGGCCAGTTAGACATTCTCGAGGAAAAGAATCGAGATCAATTGACTTTTTCAGGTGTCATTCTTACAGGAAAATCCGAAAATTTTGCTCAACTAGAAGGGAAAGAATGGAATTATGCTTCCAGTATTGGAGCCTCAATTCAAAATCAACCTTACTACAAATTAGACAAGGAATAATTCACAAAAAAATACTAAAAGACTTGCATTTTCATTTAAATTTGATAAAATAGTAAGGAAAGTTAGACTGTATTGCCTACTGTCTATCTATAAAATATATTTTATTGGAGGCTTTTACTCAAATGGCAAAAGAAAAATACGATCGTAGTAAACCACACGTTAACATTGGTACCATTGGACACGTTGACCACGGTAAAACTACTTTGACTGCAGCTATCACAACTGTATTGGCTCGTCGTCTTCCAAGTGCGGTTAACCAACCTAAAGACTATGCGTCTATCGATGCTGCTCCAGAAGAACGCGAACGCGGAATCACTATCAACACTGCGCACGTTGAGTATGAAACTGCTAAGCGTCACTACGCTCACATCGACGCTCCAGGACACGCGGACTACGTTAAAAACATGATCACTGGTGCCGCTCAAATGGACGGAGCTATCCTTGTAGTAGCTTCAACTGACGGACCAATGCCACAAACTCGTGAGCACATCTTGCTTTCACGTCAGGTTGGTGTTAAGCACTTGATCGTCTTCATGAACAAAGTTGACTTGGTTGACGATGAAGAATTGCTTGAATTGGTTGAAATGGAAATCCGTGACCTCTTGTCAGAATACGACTTCCCAGGTGACGATCTTCCAGTTATCCAAGGTTCAGCTCTTAAAGCTCTTGAAGGGGACTCTAAATTTGAAGACATCATCATGGAATTGATGGACACTGTTGATGAGTACATCCCAGAACCAGAACGCGATACTGACAAACCATTGCTTCTTCCTGTCGAAGACGTATTCTCAATCACTGGTCGTGGTACAGTTGCTTCAGGACGTATCGACCGTGGTATCGTTAAAGTCAATGACGAAATCGAAATCGTTGGTATCAAAGAAGAAATTCAAAAAGCAGTTGTTACTGGTGTTGAAATGTTCCGTAAACAGCTTGACGAAGGTCTTGCAGGGGACAACGTAGGTGTGCTTCTCCGTGGTATCCAACGTGATGAAATCGAACGTGGACAAGTTATCGCTAAACCAGGTTCAATCAACCCACACACTAAATTCAAGGGTGAAGTTTATATCCTTACTAAAGAAGAAGGCGGACGTCACACTCCATTCTTCAACAACTACCGTCCACAGTTCTACTTCCGTACAACTGACGTTACAGGTTCAATCGAACTTCCAGCAGGTACTGAAATGGTAATGCCTGGTGATAACGTAACAATCGACGTTGAGTTGATCCACCCAATCGCCGTTGAACAAGGTACTACTTTCTCTATCCGTGAAGGTGGACGTACCGTTGGTTCAGGTATGGTTACAGAAATCGAAGCTTAATTCGATTCCGTTCCCAGATAACAATTATAGTCAGACACTAAACCCCGTGAAAACGGGGTTTTTGTATGCTTTCTGTATTTAAGGAGATAGTTTTTTAGTCCGAGTAGGATAGTTGTAGGTTGTACTGGCGTAGATATAGCGAACTAGTATAAGATAAAATAAACGACTATGTTTGAAAGTAATCTAAATAAATCTACAATGGATAGATTTATTTAAAAACAAAAGTGACTTTCATATTTTTTTGTAAGGGTAATAATGGATTTTTTTGCTTCTGGTTATACAAACACACTAGAAAGTGGTATAATAGAATGGATTGTAAAATCTTGAATTGAGGGAAATCATGAAACATGTCTTCATCATCGGGAGTCGGGGACTTCCTGCCAAATATGGAGGATTTGAAACTTTTGTCGAGAAATTGACAGAGCATCAAATCTCTTCTCAAATCCAGTATCATGTGGCTTGCTTATCAGATGATAAGCTTTTCATCATTTTGACTACAAGGGAGTAGACTGCTTTACAGTCAAACCACCTAAGCTTGGTCCGGCCCGCGTAATTGCCTATGACATGATGGCTGTCTCCTATGCCCTCAAGTTTGCTAAGAAAGAGCAGATTGAGCAGCCAATTTTTTACATTCTTGGAAATACGATTGGTGCTTTTATCCTTACCTTTGCTCGTCGTATCCATCAGGCAGGTGGTAAATTCTTTATCAATCCTGACGGGTTGGAGTGGAAGCGGGCCAAGTGGTCTAAGCCAGTTCAAGCCTATCTCAAGTATTCTGAGAAGGTCATGACCAAGCATGCAGACTTGGTTATAGCGGACAATCAAGGCATCGAAAGCTATATTCAAAAAGCTTATCCTTGGTCTAAAACTACCTGTATCGCTTATGGAACCGACCTTTATCTGTCTAATCTGACGGAAAACGAAGGCAAGGTTAGGGTCTTCTTTGAAAAGTGGGCCAGTAAGGAAAAAGATTATTACCTCATTGTCGGACGCTTCGTTCCGGAGAACAACTATGAAACCATCATTCAAGAATTCATGAAATCCAAGACCCTACGTGATTTGCTGATTATCTGCAATCATGAGGGCAATCCCTATTTTGAAGAGCTCAAGCAGAAAACAGGCTTTGACCGTGATTCTCGCATTAAGTTTGTCGGTACGGTCTACGATCAGAATCTGCTCAAATACATCCGTAATCATGCTTTCGCATACATACATGGTCATGAGGTTGGTGGGACCAATCCAGGACTGCTGGAAGCACTGGCTCAGACAGATGCCAATCTAGTGCTGGATGTGGACTTCAATCGGAAGGTAGCAAAAGAAACGGCTCTATACTGGAAAAAAAGAACCTGGCCAGCTGGCCCAACTGATTGACCGAGTAGATGCTCAAACTGATTTTACGGAGCTAGGTCAAGCAGCCAAAGAAAACATGAAAGAAAACTACACCTGGGAAAAAATTGTGGGTGAATACGAGGATTTATTTTTATCATGAAAGTGACCATTCTTCTGTCCACCTATAATGGGGAACAGTTTCTGGCTGAGCAGATTAAGAGTATTCAAGAGCAGACATATAGGGACTGGCAGCTACTGATTCGTGATGATGGCTCTACAGATGGGACGCGGGCTGTCATCGAAGACTTTTGCCGCAAGGATGACCGCATTTCCTTTATCAATCGGGAAAATCCACAAAATCTGGGTGTCATTCAGAGTTTTCATAGCCTACTTCAATACCAAGATTCGGATTTCTATCTCTTTAGCGACCAAGATGACGTTTGGCTGCCAGACAAGATTGCCATGCAATTGGCTGAGGCAGACAAGTATGATAGCAGTGAGCCCTTGCTGGTTTATACTGACTTGAAGGTCGTAGATCAAGAGCTACAGGTTGTTCACGAAAGCATGATTCGCACTCAGTCGGATCACGCTAATACAGAACTAGTCCAAGAGCTGACGGAGAATACGGTAACGGGCGGTGTTTCTATGATTAATCGCGCCTTGGCCCAACTTTGGACTGGGAAGGAAGAGCATGAACTGCTCATGCACGATTGGTATCTGGGCTTGCTGGCAGCAGCTTTTGGCAAGCTAGTCTATATTGACCGGCCGGGTGAGCTCTATCGCCAGCATTCAAATAATGTGCTGGGAGCTCGAACGCTCAGAAAACGCGTAAAAAACTGGGTGCGTCCTCATGTTCTTTTTGCCAAATACTGGAAATTGATAAAAGACAGTCAGACCCAGGCTAGGAATTTACTGACCCTGCCGCTGACTGCTGAAAATAGAGAGTTAATTGAGAACTTTGTGACCATTATGGAGGTGCCTTTTAAGGAGCGCTGGCGTAGGATTCGTCAGTATGGCTACCGTAAAAACCGCACTTTCCATACCCTTGTTTTTACGAGCCTCATTCTCACAAAGTTTGCTTATAAGGAGTAATATTCATGGATTTTTAGTAAAAAAATCGAATTCTTTTGAAAAAGAATTAATCAAGACGGATTTTTAAGTTGCGTTATCAAGGGTCCTTGGTCGGCTATCTCTGGTCGATTTTGAAGCCGTTGATGATGTTTACTATTATGTATCTGGTTTTTGTTCGCTTTTTGCGTTTGGGAGGAAATGTACCACATTTTGAAGTAGCTCTGCTCTTAGCCAACGTCATTTGGGGCTTCTTCTCAGAAGCGACGGCTATGGGGATGGTCTCTATTGTGACACGTGGAGATTTGCTACGAAAGTTGAATTTTTCTAAGCATATTATTGTTATTTCGGCTGTAGCAGGAGCGGCTATCAATTTCTCAATCAACTTGTTTGTTGTTTGGTGTTTGCTATTTTGAATGGTGTCCAATTTACTCTATCTGCTTTGTGGATTTTTCCTTTGTTTTTGGAACTCTTTTTAATCTCGACTGGCCTAGCTTTCATTTTAGCAACGCTTTTTGTTCGTTTTCGTGACTTATCCCAAATTTGGGAAGTGTTTATGCAGGCAGGACTTTATGCAACTCCTATTATCTATCCTATCAGTTTCATTGTAGATAAAAATCCTTTAGCTGCTAAGCTAGTTATGATGAATCCTTTGGCTCAGATTATCCAAGATATGCGCTATTTCCTGATTGACAAAGCTAATACACCAGTCTGGCAAATGGTAAATAATAAGCTAATTCTTGCTATTCCATATTGCCTTCCTTGGCTTATCTTTATATTTGGATTTTGGATTTTTAACAAAAATGCTAAGAAATTTGCGGAGATTCTCTAATGACAGAAAATAATATTGCAGTAAAAGTTGAACATGTTAGTAAGTTCTTTAAATTACCGACAGAAGCAACCAACAGTTTACGGACAGCTGTAGTCAATCGTTTTCGAGGTATCAAAGGTTACAAAGAACAGTATGTATTGAAAGATATTTCCTTTAATGTTGAAAAAGGTGATTTTTTTGGAATTTTGGGAAGAAATGGCTCTGGGAAGTCCACCCTTTTAAAAATTATTTCACAGATTTATGTGCCGGAACGGGGCTGCGTGACGGTTGATGGTAAATTAGTTTCTTTTATAGAATTGGGAGTTGGTTTTAATCCTGAACTTACTGGACGCGAAAATGTGTATATGAATGGTGCTATGTTGGGATTTTCAACAGAAGAAGTTGATGCCATGTATAGAGATATTGTTGAGTTTGCAGAATTGGAAGAATTTATGAACCAAAAACTCAAAAATTATTCTAGTGGAATGCAAGTTCGACTGGCTTTCTCGGTTGCTATCAAGGCACAGGGGGATATTTTGATTCTAGATGAGGTGCTGGCTGTAGGAGATGAAGCTTTTCAACGTAAGTGTAATGATTACTTTATGGAGCGTAAGGCTTCTGGTAAGACCACTATATTAGTTACTCATGATATGGGAGCAGCAAAAAAATACTGCAACAAGGCTGTTTTGATTGAAAATGGCTTGGTAAAGGCTATGGGTTCGCCAGAAGATGTAGCTAATCAATACAGTTTCGATAATGCTGTTCAGAAAACCAGTCATGATGAAAGTGAAGATAATTTAGATGCATCAGAAGTGAATAAGGGGAAGGTTCTTGTAGAAAATTTGCAGGTAGAACTTCTTTCAAATTCCAGAATAACTCAGCATGAAGATGTGGAGTTTAGAATTTCGTACGATGTTTTAGAAGATATTTCGACTCACGCTGTATTTTCCATGACTGATATAGACCGGAACATCTGGATTTATAATGATAATTCTTTTGACTCTCCCACTGAGACTAAAGGGCATAAAAGTTTGATTTATAGATGTAGTCTAGCTGCCATCAATAATGTAAAATTAAAACTACAAGTAACGATTTTAGGAGATTCTAGAGAAATGCTAGCCTTTGCAAGCGAGAGTAATGCTCCTATTATAATGATAAACCGAGATGACATTGCTAGTGACGATTTTTCAGCTGTTGATTCAGCTGCCGGATTGATTCATAGAAATGGTGAATGGAAGATTGAGGGATAATTTGATTTTCAAACGATAAGAAAACATATGGGTAATTAGATATTCAAAAGCTTTAAGATTGGATGATAGTTTGCAAAGAAGCGTCAATAGTACTAGAGAACTTCAGTAATTTCTATTGCTATCAAATTTAAGGAAGTATTAATTTTAATTTGAAAGAATTGTGAAGAAAGGATGAAAATATGACGGAACCAGTTGTATCTGTGATCTGTACGGTTTACAATAAAGAAAATTTCTTACCGAAGACTTTAGATAGTTTACTAGAACAAAAAACCTCCTTTTCTTTTGAGGTTATTATTATTGATGATGCTTCTACTGATCATTCAAGAAATATTATTGAAGAGTATCAGACTAGATATCCTGAACTTATTCGAACGTTCTACAATGAAGAAAACTTAGGGATTGCACTTACCTGGAAGCAAGTCTGTCAAGAAGCTCGTGGGAAATATATTGCCCGCTGTGATGGTGATGATATTTGGTTAGACAATGAGAAACTCCAGAAACAGTATAGAGCTCTGAGAGAAAATCCTGAGTATCGTTGGTCTACAACAGATATTTGTTTTATTAATCAAGACAATCAAATTACTGAAGATCAAGTTTTTTCTAGTGGACAGATGCCACTGATTACTTCTTACGAGGTGATGTTAGCAAGCCGAGGTTTTACAGCTCCATCTACTTGGTTAATTGAAAGAGAACTGATGTTGGAAGTTAATAACGAGATGGATCCATCAACAGCTGATGATACTTTTGATATGCAACTTGATCTCTTTCAAAGGACAAAAAAGCTCTTCTTGCCAGAAGCTATGGTTGCTTATCGGATACATGAAGGATCAGATTCTAGACCTAAGGATTTTGAAGCTTTGCAAAAACGATTTAATCGTCTTTTGGAAACCCAACTTTTCTATGTTGATAAATATCCCCAAAGTAATTTTAAAGAAATGGTTAAATTCCTCTTAGAACGGATTAACACGTATGAGATATATTTGTCCCGGCCAACGAATTCCTTGTCACATATTGGCATTGAAAAGCTGACCGTCTATTTTGCAGATAGACTGGGAGATTTTTCCCAAGAACATATCTTACAAAAACTCCTACAGCTTGAAGATGAAGTTTCTTTTAGGCTTCCCCCAGAATGTAGGAGGTTACGGGTTGATTTGTCAGAGCTTCCTAGCTTTTATTCTCAGGTTTCCCTGTTGGACGTAGATAACAATACTGAGATATTACCTAGTGCATCAAATGGATTTACTGCAAAAAATTTTTATTTTTTTCCTCAACATGATCCACAATTGCTTTATGATTTGAGAGACTATCATGGGAAAAATCTTATTTTACGCTATAAAATGCTAAATATTGATGATCCAGTAAAATCAGATTATGTAGCCGTTGTTTTGGGAAAAGAATTGGAGATTTTAACTAGACAGCTGGAAAGGCAAGCAGAGGACAAGGCTGAGTTAGAAAAAATGAAACAGGAAAATCACCGACTACAGAAAGATATTGAGAATATTACCCTTCAGTATAATTCTGTAGTCCATTCCAGAAGATGGACTCTTTCTAGCAAAAATTCTAAATATATTTTAAAAAAAGGAAGTAAGATGAAAAAGAATACTTTTCTATGTTCACTATAATAAATTGAGTATAATTAGCCAACATGTGCTTTATCAACTGGAACACATGAGGCCACTGTTTTTCTAAGATTGTTTTTTATTTCTAACAGCGCACTAAATGAAAAGGATAAGAAGAAAATAGAGAATCAGCATTTAATTGATTATTACATTGAAAGAGAAAATGTTGGTTTTGATTTTGCTGCCTGGCGAGATGGTATGGCTGAAATTGGATTCGAAGAAATAAAAAATTATGATTCTGTAACACTGATGAATGATACATGCTTCGGTCCTCTGTGGGACATGAAGGAAGTATATCGGCGTTTTGAGAATGATTCTTCTGTTAATTTTTGGGGTATGACTAATTTTCGCAGAACCAAGCACTTTCGGGAGCATATACAAAGTTATTATATGTCTTTTTCTAAGGAAGTAGTAGCTTCAAATGTTTTTCAAAACTTTTGGCTTTGTGTACAGAATTTCACCGATGTCCAAGATGTCATTAATCATTATGAAACTAATATTACTACCAATTTAGTGGATGCCGGATTTAGCTACCGAACTGTTTTTGACACAGTTGGTGAAGATACTGCAGGCATGCTTCATCCGGATTTTTCCTATTACAACCCAACGGTCATTTTGCGCCACAAGGTACCTTTCATAAAAGTAAAAACTATCTCTGCAAATCAAAGTATCACACCTTATATTCTAGACGAAATTGAACGAAAAACCGCTTATCCAGTTGATTTAATTGTCTCTCATATGTCTAAGATTGGTTATCCAGATTTGCCTTATCTCCTAAGTAGAAAGTATTTGAAAGAAACGAAGAATGGGCAATTTGAGAATAAGAAGATAGCGGTTCATCTACACGTCTTTTACTTGGATCTATTAGAGGAGTTTTTAGAAGTTTTTCAGAAATTTGAGTTTTCCTATGATCTTTTTATTACGACCAACACAGAAGAGAAAGCATTGGAAATTAAAGATAGTCTCCAAACTTTTCATCAAACAGCTCAGGTTTTAGTTACAGGTAATATTGGTCGAGATGTCTTACCTATGCTCAAATTAAAAGAACAGCTAGCTACTTATGATTACATTGGGCATTTCCATACGAAAAAATCCAAAGAAGCGGATTTTTGGGCTGGGCAGTCTTGGCGAACAGAGTTGATTGATATGTTAGTTTTGCCAGCAAATAATATTATCAAAACTTTTAACCAGCAAGACGATTTGGGTTTGGTCATTGCTGACATTCCGACTTTTTTTCGCTATAATCGGATTGTTGTTGCTTGGAATGAACATCTAATTGCCCCAAAGATGAATGATCTTTGGGAAAAGATGGGATTGAAAAAATCTATTGATTTCAACTCCTTTAATACATTTGTTATGAGCTACGGAACATACATTTGGTTTAAGTATGATGCATTAAAGCCTCTTTTTTGATTTAGAGTTGACAGATCAAGATGTTCCTGCCGAACCGTTGCCCCAGAATTCAGTCTTGCATGCCATTGAACGTCTCTTAGTTTATATTGCTTGGGATAGGAACTACGATTTTAAAATTTCACCGAATCGGATAGTACTGACATCTTTTATCGATAATAAAATTCTCAATAATCGAGGAGATTTGCAGCCGTCAACATATGTTGATTTTAACTATATGGGTGGTATAAAAGGAGCGCTAAAATATATTTTTATTGGGCCTGTAAGAGCAGTTAAATACATATTAAAACGTTTGATAGAGAGGTAAGAAACTTGCAGAGTTTTTATAAAAATAGATATCATTACTATTATCAATAAAACTTTTATTCGCTTTATTTATGTTTTTTTCATAAATTTTTTTCTTGGTAAATTACTCTATCTTAGACAAGATAGTTAATAATGGTTCGAAAAATTGCAGAAAAATATCAGGATTCTATCTTTTGTTTTTATATATTATTTCTGTTTTAGCGGTGTCGCTCTATACGTCGAGAATTTTAAGTAGGAAGTTCTTGTTAAAATTAGGTATAGGATATGGAATTTATGCAGTAACTTCTTACGCTATAGTGGTAACTCGAAATCTTAATAATGAGGGTTTTTAAGTTATTTGATTTGATAAACAATAATTTTATTCAGTTCAACTTCCTTCTTACGGTACTGGGGATGATCTTAATAGTATATGGTTTTAAATATCTTATGAAGCTACCATATTTTTAATCGATATTTCCGTATAGAAGCACTGGATAAAGTTGGCAATATTTATCCACTCTGCCTGTTTTTAGCTTCTTTTGCAGCTAACGATTTCCTTTTAATAGATTATATTCTAGAAAGGAATCAAGTGGTAATAACAAATAATATTAATAGCACGGCATTTCAACAATACCTCTTACATTCTGGAGGGAGTATTGTTATTACCTTAACTGCATTTGGTGTTCTTAGTTTTATATACTTTAAAGGGATGAGTGATGCTAGGCATAATCAAGCTAGTTTTTCATTGGTCATATTGACAAGTTCAATTTTATCCTTAATTTTTTAATTATACACTGCAATATGGTGTTAAAGGGGATGATAGACTTCTAGAAAGATATATTTTTCCCTGGTGCAACTCTGTTTCAAATATTAAGTCTTTTTTTATAGTTTTTTTATACTAATATATTTATCTATCAATAGATATTTACTACCAACTTTTCTTATTATCAGTCTAGGCATTATTTTATCTTTTAGCAAATGGTATAAAACAAGGGATGCGTAGTGAGCCATTACTTGTAACTGATTTTGTGTGGTTGCAAGAACCAAAATTGCTCTTAAGTTTTGTAAGCAAATCGGCAATTATTCTTTGCATCAGTTTTTTGGTCACCATAACAGTAGTTTATTATTTGTTGAGAAAACGTATACTTGTTGAAAAGTTGGTAGTAAAAAAACGTTTTTCGCTATTCAATGATCTCATTTTTTGCTTATAGTATCTCTGTCAGTCTTTGTAGTTTTTAAAAACGAAAAAAATGGGAAAATTACTGAGGGAATTCCTGTTTTATCTACGGTTAACAATTGGGAAGATATAACTTGGATGGGTTTTTCTGTAAATGCACGTTATAAATCACTAATGTATGTATGGATAAAGCAGTTATCTAAAAACATTAATGGAGAAACCGGATGATTATAGCAAAGATAGAATTAGTGAAAATTGCTAAAAAAATACGAAAGGCGTGCACTTGAAATTAATAAAGACAGATTTGAGGATATACATGATCAAACTATTATTTATGTTTTAAGCGAAAGTTTTGCTAATCCAAATAGATTACCTGAAGTACATCTTTTCTGAAAATGTTATTCCAAATATAGAATCTATAAAAGAAAAAAACACAGGTGGTCTTATGATTTCGAATGGTTATGGTGGCGGAACAGCAAATATGGAATTTCAAACATTAACAGGTTTACCTTTTGATAATTATTCATCAGCAACTTCTGTTCTTTATACTGAAGCAGTTCCGAATATGAAAGTATTCCCAACGATTAGCAATCATTTTGATTCAAAAAAATAGAATAGTTATTCATCCGTCTGGTGCAAATAACTATAATAGAAAAAAATATATATAAACAGTTAGGGTTTAATAAACTAATTTTTCTAGTGATTCTAATAGACAGTTACAAAATGTCCAGTATGAGGGAGTGAGTGTTAGCGATGAAACGGTATATAATAATGTTTTTATCTAATCTCAATGCCTCTGAATCACAGTTTTTTTCAGTAATAACAATGCAAAATCATGCTCCATGGTCTGATCCTCAACCAGAAAATGTGACAGCGACTGGTGATGGCTTAAATGATGAGGAAAATGAAAATCTAACTAGTTATGCAAGGCTATTAACACATACTGATAAGTCAACTATGGAATTTTTTTAGAAAAACTAAAAAAATATAGACAAAAAAATTACAGTGGTTTTTTTATGGGGATCATTTACCAGGATTATATCCTCCTAGTATTTTTTGCTAATAACCCTTCTTTACAATATGAAACAGATTATTTTTATCTGGAGTAATTTCCAAGAAAAATAAACTATAATTTTGTTGGTGCTAGTGATTTTTATAGCAGAATTATTTGAGCATACAAATTCAAAAAGTTTCACCATATTATGCACTTTTTAACAGATGTTTTATCAACAAAAAGTACTTCAGAAAATAAAGAATTAACAGATGAACAAGCAATAGCTCAAGAAGAATTAAGGCTTTATACAATATGATATTAGTCTAGGTAATGCTTACATAAAAACATAAAAAAATTTTTTTAAAATTGGAGAAGAAAAATGAAAAAGTTGTTAAAAATTAGGTAATTCAATTTATTTTTTTCCTTAATGGTTTTTTTGGCTCTATTTTTTTCTATTTACTTTATTTTTTTCAATATTTGAATATAGATTATAGTAATTTAAATAGAAGTGTAGCAAAATTTCTAGTTATTCTTTTTTTCAGTTCCATACTTAGCTTTCATTATAGAAAATCGTTTCTTAGACTTTTTAAATTATATACTTCAAATAATATTGAAAAATATCTACTAGTAATAGGTATGTTGACTTTTTCAGATTATTATTACACTCTCTAGTCTTAGTTTAGCATCTGCTGATACTACTATAGTATTTAATATTGCTACAAATGTTTCATTTGCTCAAACAACAGATTATATTTCGCAAAAATCCTAATAATTTTCTCCTAGTTCTTTGGTTTAAATTGAATTATATTTTTGCTGGAAATAATTTATTATTTATACTTGCTTTTATGGAATATAATTTTTTTATTGATTCTTCTATAGTCATAATTTACAAGATAAATAAAATGGTGATTGGTGCCAAAATTGCGAATCTTTCCTTTTTAATAATGAGTTTAATTTTTGGGATTCTCACCTCAGTATATTTATACTTATTCAGATACTATTACTCTATTTCTATTAACCTTATTTATTTATAGTGTTTTGTAAACTTATCCTTGATAAAACAAGCATACGATATAGCTTGTGTTCGGGTATATTTCTTGGATTTGCAACTGGTTTTTCGTCCTACCGTTCTAATATTTTTTTAATTTCATTTGCCATTGTTATAATTTTTTATTTTTTTAAGAGGTAATATACAAAAAAATATCTGAAATCATATTTGAGGTCTATATTGGTATTTTCAGCAGCATTTGCTATGACTATGTTGTTGACATCAAGTATTCTCAATTACCAGTCTGTTGTGAAGTATGAAGCTAATAAAAGTCGTACAATGCTATATTATGTTAATCTTGGTTTGACATATAGTGGAAATATTCATTCAGAGCTATCAGAAGAAATTCTAAATTCTGAGGGAAAAGACAGAAATAGAATTGCTATAAATGAAATTAAAAGTAGATTGAAAAATTATAATTTTGAAACTTTTTATAGGGCATTTATTTTACAAATATTATTGGATGACTGGAGAAGGTATGTTGGGATGGTTTCAAGAAAGGGTTTTTTCTGAAAAGCAATAGACCAGATATATCGTGGTTGAAAAATATTCAAGATACGAAAATTGCAAAATTAATAAGAACATATGTATATGTAGAAGGGGAGAATTATTTTTACTATGCTCTTTTTATACAGATACTCTGGGTGATAATGGTAATAGGTTTGATATTTTTATTCAAAGTTATTTGTTACGAATAATTACTATCTACTTTGGATGCAAAATCTCAATTTTTGGTGCATTAATGTTTCTATTTATCTTTGAAGCTGGAAGGACAAGATACCTAATTCAATTTTTACCGGCTATCATAACCATTTCTGCCACAGGATGGTCTTCTATAATTGATTATTTTAAAACAAAACATCAAAAATCCAATATAAAAGTAATTATAACGAATTCTGTTATTTGGTGGTTCTTGATGTGAAAAAGTTCAGATAATAAAGTTAAATTATTAAGACAACTTCTACTGAATTTAATAAGGCAGTTTCGTCTGCTAAAAAAATTTAAAAAGTTGCAAAATTATCTTCCAACAAACTTTCTGCTTGGAAGCAAAGTAAAACTTGTTTTGGGAAATTAGTATAACAGAAAACTAACATGAAAAAAATGAGGACTTTGTCAACTATCAGTTATTTTACCTGCTAATAGAAATTATAGAGACTAAAAAAATAGAATAGGCAAGTCTACCTGTTCTATTTTTTTCTTAATTTATGCTAAACTAATAGTATGGGGGTGTGAGCATGATAAAGATTTTCGGTAAGGTTCGCTATCACTGGCAGCCAGATGTAGCTATCCTGATAATATATTGGTCTTTATCGGTCATTCCGATTTTTGTTGGCCTGGCTTTGATGTATGAAAGCTCACGAGTGCCGACTCTTGTTCTGTTTCTTTCTTCTTGTTCATGGTTTTGTTGGGAATGGGAGTTCATCGTTATTTTACCATTTATGACGACGGAACCTTGCGAATTATCACAGCCAATCCCTTTACTCCGATAAAGGTCAAGATTTCAGATATTGAAAAAGTCGAAGTGACTAAGACGTCAATTACCTTATATTTTAAAGGGCAGAGCCGCAGCCGGAGTTTTTGTATGCGCAAGTGGCCTAAGAAATATTTTGTCAATGCCCTAGCCCTGAATGAGCATTTTAAGGGCGAGGTAGAATTGGTGGATAATTTTACCCATATTGACTATTTTGAAGCTTACTATGGCAGTCAGTCCAAAAAATCTTAGTCTTTCAAAAGAGCTCGGGTTGGGCAGTTTTTAATGGCTTCCACGACATCGGGATCCTCAGCGATTTCCTTTTCTAGGAGCTGGTCGTCCTGGTGAAATTTGACGATGCCATTGTCATGATAGTCAAAAAGATCTGAGTAGGTTTGACAAAGCCCACAGGCAATGCACCGTTCGGGAATGAGTGTTACTTTCATACCCATATTGTAATAAGATTTTAAGAAAAACTCAAGGAGGAAGTCATGGAAAAAGAACCATGGGAAGAAGATGTATACGATAACGGAGAAGAAAAGTTGAAACGAACTAAGAAGTTTAGCGCCTTGAATGCAGACCGCTTGTTGACCATATTAACCATTATTTTCTGTATTTTAGTGGTTGCGGTGGTGTGCTTCTTGACCTATCTGTCTACTGGTGGAAGTAATAGACAGACCCAAATGGAAGGTTTCTACGGCACTTCAGCAGCAAGTTCCAGCAGTGAAGCATCTTCTACAGCAGAGCAGACAGCGGCAAATACCACAGAATCATCTGAAGGAACTCTGACTGTCCAGCCTGGCGAAGGTGAGGCAGCCATTGCGGCGCGTGCAGGTATTTCCATTGCCAAGCTTGAACAGCTTAACCCTTCTCATATGTCCACTGGTTCTTGGTATGCTAATCCAGGTGATGTTGTGAAGATTGAGTAGGAGCCAGCCATGAAACAGATTCAAATTGCGATTGACGGTCCTGCTTCCAGTGGAAAATCGACCGTAGCCAAGATTATTGCTAAGGACTTTGGCTATACTTATTTAGATACAGGAGCCATGTATCGGGCTGCAACCTATCTGGCTTTGCGGCATCATCTGACAGAAGCAGATGCCACTGAAATTGTAGACTTGCTTAATAATCATTCGGTCAGTTTTGGTCGAGCAGAAGATGGCGAGCAGCTAGTCTTTGTTGGCGATGTGGATGTGACTCACCCAATTCGAGAAAATGAAGTCACCAATAATGTTTCCTGGGTATCTGCCATTCCTCAAGTCCGTGAGAAATTGGTGGCCTTGCAGCAGCAAATTGCAGCTCAAGGAGGCATTGTCATGGATGGCCGTGATATTGGAACGGTTGTCTTGCCTCAGGCTGAGCTCAAGATTTATTTGGTAGCTTCGGTTGATGAAAGAGCCGAGCGCCGTTACAAGGAAAATCTATCTAAAGGCATTCCTGCTGACTTGGAGAAACTGAAAGAAGAAATTGCAGAGCGGGATTATAAGGACAGTCACCGTGAGGTTTCGCCACTGAAACCGGCAGACGATGCCGTACATTTTGATACCACGGGTGTTGGTATTTCTGAAGTTGTTACATTTATCGAAGAAAAAGCGAAAAAAATCATTGACAAATAAAATGAAACTTGGTATGATGGTAGAGTTGAGAAAAGCAGAAGTGAGAGCTTCTCGCCTTGCGACTAACGTTGTCTGGCTCTACAGGATTCAGTTTCAGTAATGAAATACTATCATGTAGTGCGGGTTTGCGTTAGCAGGTCCGCACTTGTTTTTCTCTAAAAATAAAAAAAGAGGTGAAAACCATAGCAAAACAAGACTTATTCATCAATGATGAAATTCGTGTGCGTGAAGTTCGCTTGATCGGTCTTGACGGCGAACAATTAGGTATTAAACCGCTGAGCGAAGCGCAGTCTCTTGCGGATGAAGCAAATGTCGATTTGGTCCTGATTCAGCCACAAGCTAAACCACCTGTTGCAAATTATGGACTACGGTAAGTTCAAATTTGAGTACCAGAAAAAACAAAAAGAACAACGCAAGAAACAAAGTGTTGTTACTGTCAAGGAAGTCCGTCTCAGTCCAACCATCGATAAGGGAGACTTTGACACTAAACTTCGCAACGCACGCAAGTTCCTTGAAAAAGGAAATAAAATAAAGGTATCTATCCGCTTCAAAGGCCGGATGATTACCCACAAAGAAATCGGGGCTAAAGTTTTAGCAGATTTTGCTGAAGCGACTCAAGATGTTGCTATCATTGAGCAAAAGCCTAAGATGGATGGACGTCAGATGTTCATGCAGATGGCGCCAATTCCTGACAAAAAATAGATTGTCAGAAAGATAGAAAAAGGAGAAAACATTATGCCAAAACAAAAAACACACCGCGCATCAGCTAAACGTTTCAAACGTACAGGTTCTGGTGGCTTGAAACGTTTCCGTGCTTACACTTCTCACCGTTTCCACGGAAAGACTAAGAAACAACGCCGTCATCTTCGCAAAGCAGGAATGGTGCATGCAGGAGATTTCAAGCGTATCAAAGCAATGCTTACAGGTCTGAAATAAGAGCTACTGTAACGATTATCTAGGAAATATTGGAGGAAATATAAATGGCACGTGTTAAAGGTGGCGTTGTATCACGCAAACGCCGTAAACGTATTTTAAAATTAGCTAAAGGTTACTATGGAGCAAAACATATCTTGTTCCGTACTGCAAAAGAGCAAGTAATGAACTCTTACTACTATGCATACCGTGACCGTCGTCAGAAAAAACGTGATTTCCGCAAACTTTGGATCACTCGTATCAATGCGGCAGCTCGTTTGAACGGACTTTCATACTCACAATTGATGCATGGTTTGAAGTTGGCTGAAATCGAAGTGAACCGTAAAATGTTGGCTGACTTGGCTGTTAACGATGCAGCAGCTTTCACAGCTCTTGCAGATGCAGCTAAAGCTAAGCTTGGTAAATAATTAAAATAAGAACTGAGGATTTCCTCGGTTCTTTTTCCATAACTCTTAATGAAAAGTTTGAAGAGAGAAATAGCCTGCCATGCCACTTATAGTATAGATAAAGGCTTGTTACTGATAAGACAGCTTTCATGATAAAGCTAGTTAAAAATAGGGATTTGCGATATAATAGAAAAAAACAGACATTTATGTAAATAAAAAAATCAGTAGAATGGAGAAATTATGTCAGAGAATCGCTTAGCTTGGGATCAATATTTTGCGGCTCAGGCTCTCTTAATCGCTAATCGCTCAACCTGTAAGCGAGCCAAGGTTGGCGCTGTATTGGTCAAGGATAATAAGGTTATTTCAACTGGTTACAATGGCTCAGTTTCAGGGACTGAGCACTGTATTGACCATGAATGCTTGGTCATTGATGGTCACTGCGTACGGACCTTGCATGCTGAGGTCAATGCCATCTTGCAAGGAGCCGAGCGGGGAGTTCCCAAGGGCTTTACGGCTTATGTGACTCATTTTCCTTGTCTCAACTGTACCAAGCAACTGCTTCAGGTCGGCTGCAAACGGGTGGTCTACATCAACCAATATCGCATAGATGACTATGCTCAGTATCTCTACAAGGAGAAAGAAGTGGAATTGGTTCATTTGCCGCTGGATGATGTCAAGAAGGCTATTGCTCAGACAGATTTGGTTTAGTGTACTTTAAATTTTTAAGATTAGTAGTCTAATTATTCCAAGTAAATCTACATAATAAAGCTATAGTTTCTGATTATAGCTTTTTCTATTTAAAAAATTCTGAACTTTTTAGCGAAAAGTGGTATAATGAAGAAGTTATATAGTCCCGATAAGGTGGTAGTTATTTCTATCAGTACTTTGTAACTCTATAACAATTTATTTAAGGGGGGACATTTATATGTCAGAACGTAAACTTTTCACGTCTGAATCTGTATCGGAGGGACATCCTGATAAGATTGCAGACCAAATTTCCGATGCTATTTTGGATGCTGTCTTGAGTCAGGATCCAGATGCCCATGTGGCTGCTGAAACAGCCGTTTATACGGGCTCGGTTCATGTTTTTGGTGAGATTTCGACCACAGCTTATGTAGATATTAACCGTGTGGTTCGTGATACCATTGCAGAGATTGGCTACACCAATACAGAATATGGATTTTCAGCAGAGACGGTCGGTGTGCATCCGTCTTTGGTGGAGCAATCACCAGATATTGCTCAGGGTGTCAATGAAGCTCTGGAAGTTCGTGGGAATGCAGATCAAGATCCATTGGACTTGATTGGTGCTGGAGACCAGGGGCTCATGTTTGGCTTTGCTGTGGATGAAACGCCAGAGCTCATGCCGCTGCCTATCTCGCTCAGCCATAAGCTTGTTCGTCGATTGGCAGAGTTGCGCAAATCAGGAGAGATTGCCTATCTGCGTCCAGATGCTAAGTCACAGGTGACCGTTGAGTATGATGAAAATGACCAGCCTGTGCGTGTGGATACAGTGGTTATTTCAACCCAACATGACCCAGAAGCGACCAATGAAGAGATTCATCGTGATGTGATTGAAAAGGTGATTAAAGCAGTCATCCCAGCCCAATATTTGGATGAGAAGACAAAATTCTTCATCAATCCAACCGGCCGTTTTGTAATTGGCGGTCCGCAAGGGGATTCTGGCTTGACTGGCCGCAAGATTATTGTGGATACTTACGGTGGTTATGCTCGTCACGGCGGCGGCGCCTTCTCTGGTAAGGATGCAACCAAGGTTGACCGCTCAGCTTCATACGCAGCTCGTTACATCGCTAAAAACATTGTTGCTGCAGGACTGGCCAAGAAAGCAGAAGTGCAGCTAGCCTATGCTATTGGTGTGGCTCAGCCGGTTTCTGTACGCATCGATACTTTTGGTACTGGAGCAGTTGCAGAAAGCAAATTGCAAGAAGCAGTTCGTCAGATTTTTGATCTGCGTCCAGCCGGTATCATTCAAATGCTGGATCTGAAACGACCAATCTACCGTCAGACAGCAGCTTATGGTCACATGGGTAGGACAGACATTGACCTGCCTTGGGAAAAGTTAGATAAGGTAGAGGCTTTGAAAGCAGCAGTGCAGTAAGATGACAGTTCTCAATCGTAATGGTTGAGAGCTTTTTTATATAGGTGGCTTTTACAAGGCAAGCAGTTTAGCCTTGCGCTTCTTTCATTTTTTGCAATACTGTGTTTTTCTGAAAGAACTGTTAAAAAAGCCATTTTCCCTGTTTCATTTTAATTTCAATTGTCTTATTTATCTAAAAGTATAGGAAATTTCCCGAATCTGTGGTATAATAAATGGCAATACCTTGAAAGAGCTTTATTTTAAACATGAAAAAAATTGTAATACATGGTGGTCGCCCCTTAAAAGGAGAGGTGACTATTAATGGTGCTAAAAACAGTGTTGTTGCCTTGATTCCGGCTGTGATTCTGGCGGATGATATTGTAACGTTGGATGGCGTTCCGGATATTTCGGATGTGGATAGTCTGATTGATATTATGATTGCCATGGGGGCTAGTGTTACTCGCTCTGAGGACAGTCTGACGATTGATCCGCGTGGTATCCAAAACGTCCCTATGCCTTATGGAAATCAACAGTCTAAGAGCTTCCTATTATTTCTATGGCAGCTTGCTTGGTCGCTATGGTGAAGCGACGGTAGGCCTGCCTGGTGGTTGTGACTTGGGTCCACGTCCTATTGACTTGCACCTCAAGGCTTTTGAAGCCATGGGGGCTAAGATGACCATGGACGGCAACTACATGAACCTATCTACAGGAGGCCAGCCGCTTAAGGGCACTAGTATTTATATGGATACGGTCAGCGTGGGTGCTACCATCAATACTATGTTGGCTGCTGTCAAGGCCAAAGGTCGGACTATTATTGAAAATGCAGCGCGGGAGCCAGAAATCATCGATGTGGCAACTCTCTTGAATAATATGGGAGCGCACATCCGCGGAGCAGGAACTGATATTATTACGATTGAGGGGGTTCCACACCTTCATGGAACGCGTCATCAAGTAATTCCTGACCGTATCGAGGCAGGAACTTATATCGCCCTTGCTGCAGCTATTGGTCAGGGAATTCAGATTAATAATGTCCTTTATGAGCATTTGGAGAGTTTTATTGCCAAGCTTGAGGAAATGGGTGTTCGGATGACGGTTTCTGAAGACAGCATTTTTGTCGAAGAGCAGCAAACTCTGAGAGCTATAAACATTAAGACTTCTCCTTATCCAGGCTTTGCAACTGACCTACAACAGCCTATTACCCCGCTCTTGCTGACGGCTAATGGCCATGGTAAGATTACGGACACCATCTATGAGAAACGGGTTAACCATGTGGCGGAGCTGGCTAAGATGGCAGGCAAATTTCGACCAGCAGCGATCAGATTGTCTATGAAGGACCAAATCAACTGCAGGGAGCTCAGGTTAAGGCGACTGATTTGCGAGCAGGAGCTGCTTTGGTTATTGCAGGTTTGATGGCTCAAGGAAAGACAGAGATTACTAATATCGAGTTTATTCTGCGCGGCTATTCTAATATTATTGAGAAATTAACAAGTCTGGGTGCAGATATCCAGTTGATAGAAGAATAAGCGTTTTTCGCTTATTTTTTATAGAGGTAGCAGATGAATTTATGGACACATTTAGCAGCCTGTTCATTTATTGAGACAGAGCATGCTTTTTTGCGGCCCATTGTATTTGAAGATGCAGGAGCCCTATATAAGATTGCGTCCAATCCGGAAAATACTCAGTTCATTTTTCCGACAGAAGCAAGCCTAGAGGAAAGTGAATACGTCATTGCCAATTTCTTTATGAAAAATCCTCTGGGGATTTGGGCTATTTGTCACAAGGAAACGCAGGAAATGATTGGCTCTGTCAAGTTTGAAAAGATGGACGAGATTAAGAAAGAAGCTGAGTTAGGCTATTTTCTGCGGCAAGACCACTGGGGACAAGGGCTGATGACGGAAATTGTTCGAGAAATTGCTTTTCTATCTTTTACCCGCTTTGACTTCAAACGACTTAGTATTATCACTCACGCAGAGAACCTAGCCAGTCAAAAGGTAGCTCAAAAATCTGGCTTCAGGCTCTACCGGCAGTTTAAAGGGAGTGACCGGTACACCAGGAAGATGCGAGATTATCTGGAGTACCGTTATGAGAGAGGAGATTTTAATGAGTAAGCATCAGGAAATTTTAACCTATCTTGAAAATCTTCCAATCGGCAAGAGGGTCAGTGTCCGCAGTATCTCAAACTATCTGGGAGTTAGTGATGGGACGGCCTATCGAGCTATCAAGGAAGCGGAGAACCGTGGTATTGTTGAGACCAGACCTCGGAGTGGTACGGTTCGGGTTAAGTCCAAGAAAGTTGTCTTGGAGCATCTGACCTACAAGGAAATCGTTGATATTACAGGCTCAGAAGTATTGGCTGGAGAAGATGGTCTGGAAAAAGAATTCAATAAATTTTCCATCGGAGCCATGACGGAGCAGAATATCCTGCGCTATCTGACAGAGGGCGGTCTCCTGATTGTCGGAGACCGGACGAAAATTCAGCTGTTGGCTCTGGAAAATGAGAATGCGGTGCTGGTAACCGGAGGCTTTGAAGTCAGCTCGGAAGTTCTGAAGATGGCTAATCTGCTTAATATACCGGTTCTCAGGACCAAGCACGATACCTATACCGTTGCAACCATGATTAATCGGGCCCTGTCCAATATGCAGATCAAGACCGATATTTAACAGTGGAGCAGGTATATCGCTCCAGCCACGAGTATGGCTTCTTGCATGATACTGATACTGTTCGTGACTATTTGGACTTGGTTCGTCGCAATCGTGCCAGCCGGTTTCCGGTTATCAATCAGCAGCAAATGCTGGTGGGAGTGGTAACCATGCGGGATGCAGGAGATAAGTCTCCTCTGACAACCTTGGACAAGGTCATGACGAAAAATGTCTTTATGACAGGCCTATCTGCCAATATTGCTAATATCAGCCAGCGCATGATTGCAGAAGATTTTGAAATGATACCAGTAGTGCGCAGCAATCAGACCTTGCTGGGTGTGATTACGCGGCGGGACATTATGGAAAAAATGAGCCGTTCTCAGATTTCCAGCCTTCCGACTTTCAGTGAGCAGGTGGGACAGAAGATTAGCCGTCAGGATGATTTGTTTTCCTTTACCGTTGAGCCTTTTATGCTGGAGCAAAATGGTGTGCTGGCCAACGGTGTGCTGACAGAAATTTTGACTCGGATTACCCAGCAGCTCATGGTCAACAGCGGCCGCAGCCTGATTATTGATCAACTGATGATTTATTTCTTTCAGGCGGTTCAGATTGATGACCTGCTGCATATCCAGCCGCGCATTATCCGTCAGACTAGGCGGACAGCGATTATTGACTTTGAGATGTATCTGGAAGCGATGCTGGTTGCCAAAGCGACGATTACAGTGAAAATTAATTAAGAAGAGGAAATTAGAGAAAGAATGATTACTTTAAATCACAGCGTGAAATTGACTTGATGGACAAGAGTGGAGATTTTCTGGCTTCGGTTCATATCGGTTTGAGAGATTTGATTAAGCCAGGAATTGACATGTGGGACATTGAAGAGTATGTCCGCAAGCGTTGTAAAGAAGATAATGCCCTGCCTCTGCAAATTGGTGTTGAAGGCTCTGTTATGGACTATCCTTATGCGACTTGCTGCTCTCTTAATGACGAGGTAGCCCATGCCTTTCCCCGTCATCAGAAGCTGGTAGATGGTGATGTCATCAGCGTTGATATGGTGGTTGGTTTAGTCGATAAGGCAGAGTTGGATGTGTCCAAGCTAGATTTGACAATGTAGCACAGATGAAGCAGCACACAGAGAGCTTCCGGGGCGGTGTGGCAGACTCTTGCTGGACCTATGCAGTAGGGAAGATTAGCCCAGCAGCTCAGCAGCTGATGGATGTGACCAAGGAATGTCTCTACCGTGGAATTGCGGCTGCCAAGGTTGGCAATCGTATCGGCGACATCGGTGCAGCTATTCAGGAATATGCTGAGATTCATGGCTATGGCGTTGTGCGCGATCTGGTCGGTCACGGTGTTGGCCCAACCATGCATGAGGAGCCTATGGTGCCGCATTACGGTCGAGCAGGACGCGGCTTGCGCTTGCGTGAGGGAATGGTTCTGACTATCGAGCCCATGATCAATACAGGTACCTGGGAAATTGATACGGACTTTGAGACCGGCTGGGCACATAAAACGCTGGATGGCGGCTTGTCCTGTCAATATGAGCATCAGTTTGTCATTACAAAAGAAGGACCTGTCATTCTGACCAGCCAGGGAGAAGAAGGGACTTATTAGTAATCAAAGGCTGGGCAGTTGTCTCAGCTTTTTTGAAGGAGAAGAGAGTGAAGAAATTATTTGGTAAGGTTCGCAACAATCAGTTTTTAAGAGATTTTTTCCGTTTTTATAAAGAGGCAGATAGTGAGCTGAGCAGCGTTGCAGTTGCTTATTATTGGTTGATTTCCGTTTTTCCTTTGCTCTTGATTGTCGTCAATATTCTGCCTTATTTCCATATTCCAATTGCGGATTTTCTGACAGCTATTAAGGACATGCTGCCAGAGACTTTATATGATGTTGTAGCAAAAGTCATGCGTGAAGTGCTGACCCAGCCTTCGACTGGCCTGCTGAGTTTCTCGATCTTATCCGCTCTTTGGACTTTTTCCAAGTCCATGAATTTTCTGCAGATTGCTTTTAACAAGGCTTATGGAGTTCCTAAGAGTCGGGGGCTGATTTCTCATCGCGTCATGAGTCTCTTTGTGAGTCTAGGTCTGCAGATTCTCTTTGCCTTGGCCCTCTTTCTGACCATGTTCGGCCATATGTCGCTGGATTTCCTCCGTACTTACTGGAAGCTAGATAGCCAACTTTATCAGCACTTGCAGAATTTTACCGAGCCCCTGATTTACGCCTTACTCTTTGCGGTTTTGGTTATGTTCTATTATTTCCTGCCTAACGTGAAAATCAACAAAAAACGCTATGTTCTGCCAGGAAGCGCCTTTGTGCTCTTGACCATTCTAGCTTTACTGAATGTCTTTTCTGTTTACATGGATAATTATTTAAATCACCTGGTTGATGTCCGCTTTTTCAGCTCCATCATTATGGTTGTTATGATGTTTTGGTTTATCATGATTGCTAAAATTTTGATTGTTGGCGCAGTGCTTAATGCCAGTATCCAGAGCTGCTGTGAGTCAGGATTTCAAGTCGAAAGTACAGGGCGTTTTACTTTCAAGAAGAAAGAGCAGGATGACGAAGAGGACTGATGTTGTTTTAGAGTGGAGAAGGATAAATAAGTATGAAAAGTAAAAAATTGACTAAAGTAAAAAGTATTGCAGTCGCTCTGCTCTTACTTCTAGGAGCTGCAACGTATTTTATTTGGAGCAAGGAAGAGGCAAAGAAGTTCCAAGAAAAGTACGGACAATTTACGTATTATTCTCCTGAATATGAACCTGTTTATAGCTTTCTTGAAAACGATAAGGCTATTGCTTATAACTGGAATGTTGTAAATTCTGAAGAACAGGAAAATATGAAAAAAGCAAAATCATATATAGTAGATCCTGATTATGATGTTATAAGAGAGTTTGACTCTGGATATTTCGTCAATAGTTACATGAAGCTCAAAGCTAATCCAAATCTATTGAATAAAGATGAATTTAATCGAAATATTCCTCAAAAAGGGGAATATTGGAAGTTGGCAGTCTACAAATTCCAGAATAAAAAAATTAAAAAGAGAGAATTTGATGTTTTTGAGATGGTACGTAACTACGACTCTGATTTGATTCCGATAAAAAAATACGTTCAGATATTATAGCGGACTCAAACACTCAAAAGTATTATGCAGTAATCTATTTAAGACAGGAGTCAACTGATAAAAAAAAGGCATATTGTATTAATCTAGATGAAGGGAGAATTGTTTCAGATAATGGAATTAATCCATATAGAGATCTTCCTAATAATTTTACGACCTCCACTAATTTTTGCTGAACGTATGGAAAAAAAGAGGTGTCGCACTTCATTTAACATGGATGTCTCTAGAAAATTCTTATTCAGAAAAAAACAATTTCAGAATTCACTTCTATTAAGTAAATATCCCCAAGTATATAAGATTATGCATGAAAAAGATGCTTGTATTGCTTTCTTAAATAAAGAAACCGATGTCGAATTAGTAAAAAACGTGACCGAACTCTTCTTTCCGCCAGGAACGAATGTATTTGAGAATGTAACTATCCCAGCTGAATATTCAGTAGATGGGCAGGAACATGTCATTAATTCAGCGGAAGAATTACAAAAAAATACTATAAGGAAGAAGAAAACTAGAAAAAGATATTTTTGCCAAATTTAAAGAGGATTTTCCTCTTTTTTCTTTTTAGTTGATTTTGTTGCATTTGCAATAAAATGTGATATAATATGTTTAAATAAAATTTTAAAGGAGGGGATATGTCAGTATTGCGGGAAATTGGGATTATCGCCCGAGCTTTGGATTCCATTGCTAATATTGAGTTCCGTGACATAGAGCTAGCAAGAGGTCAATACCTTTATTTGGTGCGAATCGCGGAGAATCCGGGGATTATCCAAGAGGAGCTTTCGGAGCTGCTCAAGGTGGATCGCTCAACGGTTGCCCGTTCTGTCAAGAAGCTAGAGGCCAAGGGCTTGGTGCAGCAGAAGGCAGCCAAAGACAACAAGAAGAACAAGGAATGGTTTGTAACTGAAAAAGGGGAAAAACTTTATCCTTTTATCCTAGCTGAAAATGACTATTCTGAAAAGACTTCCTTGCAGGGCTTTTCTCAGGCGGAAGTTCAAGCCTTGGAGGAAATGCTGGTCCGAGTGCGTGAAAACATTACAGGTGACTGGGAAGCCGTCAAAAAAGGTCAAAAAAGAAACTATTAAGATTGAAGAGGTAGAACATGAAAGTTACAGTTGAAAATGAATTTTGGCAAGTATTTCCGGAAGGTCAGATTAGTATTTTAGTGGTCAAGGGGCTGGATAATAGTATGGATGAAAGTAAGGACCCATATTTCAAATCCCTGCTGGATAAGGGAGCGAAACGAGCTGAGGACTTTATCTTAGATGAGAACTTCACTCAAAATGAAGTCATTCAGGAGTGGCGGCAGGCTTTCAGCAAATTCAAGACCAAGAAAGGAGCACGCTCCTCTATCGAATCCCTGCTCAAGCGGGTTAGTCAGGGGAGGGAATTTCATCCAATCAATCCTTTGGTCGATATCTACAACAGTGTCTCGCTCTCTTATGCGGTTCCATGTGGTGGTGAGGATTTGGATAAGATTGTCGGAGGTCTTCATCTGGGAAAAGCCAAGGGTGGGGAAGCCTTTTTCCCGCTGGGAGCTGAGAGTGACGCACCAGCACTGCCAGAAGAAATCATCTACTATGATGAAGAGGGAGCTGTCTGCCGTTGTCTTAACTGGAGAGAAGCCCAGCGTACCATGCTGACAGAGGAGACCAAGGACACCATTTTGGTCATTGAGGCCATCAATGAAGAGCAAGCATCACGAGCCCAAGCAGCCATGTCAGAACTCCAGACTCTGATTGAGGACTATTTTGGTGTTAAGGGTGAGATTACTCATCTGACTATTGAAAAACCAAGCTTGGAAATCTGAGAATAAAAACTGGATCAGAATTATCTGGTCCAGATTTGTTATTAATTATAAGAGGAAATTAGATGATTCCTTCTTATTTCTCCTTGTTTTTAAAGACAAAAATCTTACTAAAGACATAGTTGAGAACGATGATTAGCACTTGAGCAATGAAAGTTTCGATGGTATTGACCATTTTGATATTGTTATTGACAAACTGGCCTATAATCTGTGGGAAGCTCGTGACAAAGATAAAAGTCAATAGTAAATTTAAGCCCATAGTAGCCAAACGTGCAGTGAAAAAAATTTAACAAGTCTAGAAGGCCAGCCCTGTCTTTTCTGCTTGAAAACGATAGTATCGTTGGTTACAAAGGCAAAGAGAATGCCAAGAATATCACCTATTATCGTAGCCAGTAGTTCGTTTCCCGTCAATTCATAGCAGAGCATCCGACTGACAACGGATACGACAGTTGTTGCCACACCAAAGAAGAGATAGGACAGAACCTCATTGTCAAAGAATTTTTTGATTAAAGTTTTCATAAAGATAGTCTATCATATTTCTAGGATTTATGCTATACTAGTTGGGTTGCCAAATCTGTGGGGAAATCAACTAATGATGCTCCTCTCATGTGACGCAACCCTTGGCGCTTAACTTCTTTCGCCAAGCATATTACACGCGGTAAAGCCGCTAAAGGAGAAAACATGAAACAAGAACAACTGAGAGTTCGTGATTTGGCTCAGATTGCCATTGTTGCTGCCATTTACGTAGCTCTAACGATTACGCCCCCTTTAAATGCTATTAGCTATGGTGCTTACCAGTTCAGAATTTCTGAAATGATGAACTTTATGGCCTTTTATAATCGGAAATATATCATGGGAGTGACCATTGGCTGTATGATCGCCAATCTCTATAGTTTTGGAATCGTTGATGTCTTTGTTGGCGGTGGATCCACTTTAGTCTTCCTGTCACTAGGTGTCTATCTTTTCAGTCGCTATAAGAATCAATATCTGATTAAAGGCTTGATTCGTTTGGATCATTTCTATTTTGCAATTTTATTCTCTATTTCGATGGTGACTATTGCTGCAGAGTTACATTTCTTGCAAGGCCTGCCATTCTTCCTGACTTGGTTTACAACGGCCATTGGAGAATTTGCTTCCTTGATTGCTGGAGCTATCATTATTAACCAGATTGCGAAAAGGATTGATTTGACAAAATAAGACAGCAGAGAGCGGAATTACCGCTCTTTTTATGTCCTTTTACTTTTTAGGAAGAATTCGGAACAAATAGAGGAAGATTTTGTGTATTTGTGATAAAATAGAAGTATGAAAGAAAGAATGTCAGAATTAGTAAAATTGCTCAACCGATATGCCCATGAATATTATACGGCAGACAGGCCAAGTGTATCGGACAGCGAGTATGACAGACTCTATCGTGAGTTAGCGGAGTTAGAAGAAAAGTACCCAACAGATATCCTGCCTGACAGTCCGACGCATCGGGTGGGAGGGAAGATTTTAGAAGGATTTGAAAAATATCCACACCAGTATCCTCTCTTTAGTTTGCAGGATGCTTTTTCACGTGAAGAATTACTAGCCTTTGACCAGAGGATTCGCAAGGAATTTCCACAAGTCTCTTATCTTTGTGAGCTCAAGATTGACGGGCTCTCTATTTCCCTGACCTATGAAAAGGGAATCTTGGTAGCAGGAGCGACTCGGGGGGATGGTTCTGTTGGAGAAAACATCACTGAAAATCTTAAGCGGGTCAAGGATATTCCTCTGACTTTGAAAGAGCCGCTGGATATTACGGTGCGCGGAGAATGCTACATGCCCAAGGCTTCCTTTGATGCGGTCAATCAGCTGCGGCAGGAGAATGGTGAACCAGAGTTTGCCAATCCCCGCAATGCTGCAGCAGGAACCTTGCGCCAGCTGGACACAGCAGTTGTGGCCAAGCGCAATCTAGCAACCTTCCTCTACCAAGAGGCCAGTCCGACTCAGGTTGGCAGCCAAGAAGCCGTCTTAAACAAGCTGGCAGATTTGGGCTTTTCAGTCAATCCTACACATATTCTGGCGGATTCTATCGAAGCGGTTTGGGAGTTTATCGAAAAGATTGCTCAGGAGCGGGACAGTCTGCCTTATGAGATTGACGGTATTGTCATCAAGGTTAATGACTTGGCGGTGCAAGAGGAGCTTGGATTTACTGTCAAGGCACCTAAGTGGGCCATCGCCTATAAGTTCCCGGCTGAGGAAAAGGAAGCCCAGCTTCTGTCTGTTGACTGGACAGTCGGCCGGACAGGAGTTGTGACTCCGACAGCTAATCTGACGCCAGTGCAGCTAGCGGGAACGACTGTCAGCCGAGCGACTTTGCACAATGTGGACTATATTGCGGAGAAGGATATTCGTCAGAAAGACACGGTTATCGTCTATAAAGCGGGAGATATTATTCCTGCTGTCTTGCGAGTGGTTGAGTCCAAGCGTGTATCAGAGAAGCCTCTGGAAATACCAAATCACTGTCCGAGCTGTGAGAGTGAGCTGGTACACTTTGAAGATGAAGTCGCTCTGCGCTGCATCAATCCGCTCTGTCCAGCCCAGATCAAGGAGGGCTTGATTCACTTTGCCAGCCGGGATGCCATGAACATTGCTGGCCTTGGCCCAGCAGTGGTAGAGAAGCTCTTTGCTCAAATCTAGTCAAGGATGTGGCTGGAATCTATCGGCTGACGGTGGAAAATTTACTAGAACTAGAGAACTTTAAGGAAAAATCAGCAAATAAATTGTATACTGCTATTCAAGCTTCCAAGGAGAACTCGGCTGAACGCCTCTTGTTTGGCTTGGGAATTCGCCATGTGGGAAGCAAGGCCAGTCGGATTTTGCTGGAGAAATTTCACGATATTCCTAAGCTGTCTCAGGCCAGCCAAGAAGAAATTGCGGCTATTGACAGCATTGGAACTGTGATTGCCCAAAGCCTGCATACCTATTTTGAGCAGGAAGGCTCTCAGATTCTTTTGGCGGAGCTACAAGAAGCAGGTGTGAATCTGGACTATCTGGGGCAAAAGGCAGCGGCTGATGCAGCCCTATCTGGTATGACGGTTGTCCTGACTGGTAAATTACAAAAATTGACACGCAATCAAGCTAAAGAAAAATTGCAGAGTTTGGGTGCTAATGTTTCTGGATCTGTTTCTAAAAAAACGGATCTGGTAGTGGCTGGCGCAGATGCTGGCAGCAAGCTAGCCAAGGCTCAGGAGTTAGGAATTGAAATTCGGGATGAAGATTGGCTTGATAGCTTATGAGGCTGAAGTATGAAGGATAAGATTAAACGAGCACGATTGATTTATAACCCGACTTCGGGACAGGAAATTATTAAGAAAAATATAGCGGAAGTTCTGGATGTTTTGGAGGATGTGGGCTATGAAACCAGCGCCTACCAGACCACTCCAGCGCCTCTTTCTGCTCAAAAAGAAGCTGAAAGGGCAGCAAAAGCAGGATTTGATTTGATTATTGCTGCAGGCGGCGACGGTACCATCAATGAGGTAGTTAATGGTGTGGCGAATCTGGATGAACGGCCTAAATTGGCCTTTATCCCAACTGGTACAACCAACGACTATGCGCGTGCTTTGAAGATTCCCATGGGAGACCCAGTAGCGGCAGCCCGCATTATCGAAAAGAACCAGACCATAAAGATGGATATTGGCCGAGCCTATGGGAACAAGTATTTTATAAATATTGCGGCAGCTGGAACCCTAACAGAGCTGACTTATAGTGTACCTAGCGAGGTCAAATCCCGCTTAGGCTACTTTGCTTATGTCGCAGAAGGAGCAAAAAAACTCCCTCGCTCTAAGTTTCGCAAGGTTCGTATCAAGCACGACCACGGTGTCTTTGAAGGGAAGATTTCGCTGATGTTTGCGGCTCTGACCAACTCTATCGGTGGTTTTGAAAAGCTAGCGCCAGACACCAAATTAGACGACGGGAATTTTACCTTGATTTTAGTCAAGACAGCCAATCTCTTCGATATGCTGAGTCTGATGATGCAGGCTATCAATGGCGGTCAGCACGTTGGCGATATCAATGTAGAATACCTCAAAACAAGCAAGCTGCAGCTGGAAATTTTAGACAAAAAAGGTCCATTTATGCTGAATTTGGATGGAGAATACGGCGGTGATACGCCTGTTGAACTGGAAGTGCTGCACGGACATTTGGAATTTTTTGCCAATATCGATGAAATCAGTCAGACAGCCCTTTCAATAGAATAAGTTTTAGAGAAGAGATGAAAGATATGCTAGACTATAAAGTCTTAGTCCATTACCACAATCCTACGGGAGATTATTTCTCCTATGATATGTGGCAGTGGCAAATAAACCAATGGGGAAAGGAAGCAGCCTTTTCCAAACTTGATTATTTTGGTATTCAGGGGGAATTAACCTTTCAGACCTGGGAGCACTTGAATCAAGCCCACGTCATAATCAAACGTTCAGACTGGTCTAGCCAGTCCTGTGACTATCATATTGATTTGCTGCCTCCGCATCTGGTGACGGAAATTTGGCTGATTGAGGGAGATTATCAGGTTTACTATTCCCTGCAGGCTGCAACAACAAGTCACCAGTATTCACGCCGGCGGCCGCATAACTTTGATATGGCCCTGAGAACAGACTACTTTGATGAATGTTGGGGATATCAAGGCTGGTTGGGACACCGTCAGACGGACGGCGCACATACTTTCAAAGTTTGGGCACCGACAGCTAGGAAGGTAGAGCTGGTAGTCTATGAATCGGCTGACAATCAAGCTTCTGTTTATAAAGTCTTCCCAATGCAGAAAGGAGACCGATATTCTCACGACCATAAGGAAAATACCATCGGTGTCTGGTCAGCTGAAATAGCAGAAGGCTTGACCGGTAAAACCTATCACTACCATGTTAGCTTTGAATACCGCAATTTTTATACTCGTGATCCTTATACTGTTGCGACCAGTCCAGATGGCAAGCGCTCAGCGATTCTTGGAGCGGATGAGACAGAAGTAGCTGGTTTTCAGGTCCGGCAGGGCAAAGAAGCCGTCTGGCGTTTGGACAATCCAAATCAGGCAGTGATTTATGAGATGCACATTCGGGATTTGACCAAGTCGGAGACTTCAAGCGTGGATAGTCAGCTGCGCGGGACCTTCTTGGGAGCCTGTCAAAAAGGAACTACCAATCATCTAGGGCAAAAAACAGGTTTTGACTATATCAGCGATTTAGGCGTTAATGTTGTCCAGCTTCAGCCTGTCTCTGACCGTCACAAGGACTATGATGAAAATGGAGAGCTAATCTACAACTGGGGCTATGACCCGCAGAACTATCATGCTCCAGAGACTAGCTTTTCCAGCAATCCTGCTGACCCAGGTCAAGCCATCCGTGATTTGAAAACGATGATTCAGGCCTACCATGATGCGGGGATTTCTGTGACACTGGATGTTGTTTACAATCACATTTACTCGACCTATGATTCTGCTTTTCAGGCTACAGTACCAGATTATTACTATCGGATGAATCCTAACGGCTCTTCCAAAACGGAACCGGAGTGGGGAGTGAGACGGCCAGCGAGCATGAGATGTTCCGCAAGTTTATGATTGACTCTCTGCTGTACTGGGTAGAGGAGTTCAATGTAGATGGCTTCCGCTTAGACCTAATGGGCATTCATGATGTGGAAACGATGAATGCCATTCGTCAAGCTATGGATGAAGTGGACCCACGAATCCTGCTCTATGGAGAAGGCTGGGATATGGGAACGGGCCTGATACCAGAAGACAAGGCTAAGAAGGACAATGCTTATCAGTTACCGCGGATTGGATTTTTCAATGATACAGAGCGGGATGCGGTCAAAGGAGCAGAAGTTTACGGCGGCATCAAAGCTGGTTTTGTCAGTGGTCAGGCGACGGAGGATATCGTCGCTAAGTCTATCCTTGGCAGCAGTGAGCTAGGCAGCTATCGCAGTCCTGATCAAGTCCTTAACTACGTGGGAGGCACATGATAATTTCAACCTGCATGATTTGCTTGCGGAGCTGCATCCCGAAGATGATGTTCTGACTCGCACCAAGCGGATTGAGTTGGCAACTGCTATGAACCTGCTCATGCAAGGCATGGCTTTCATGGAGCTGGGACAGGAATTCTCCCGTACTAAGCTCGTAGCTACGGGAGAGGACGGCCAAGTCCTTCACAGTGATCGTGAAAGGGCTATGAACAGCTACAATGCGCCAGATGCAGTCAATCAGGTGAATTGGGATATTTTGCAGGACCATCAAGAGAGTATTGATTTTATCAAGGACATCATTCGTCTTAAGACATCCTGCAAAGCCTTTTCTTATCAGACCTATGAAGATATTTATAAGCATGTCTTTGTCCAATCAGCAGAGCAGGGCAGTGGTTTGATTATCTTTGAGATTAAGGATGACAAGCATTATCAAGTCATATTTAATGCCAGCGGCCTGCCCTATTATCTGCCTAATGCAGATAAGCTGCGTCTCATAGTGGGCAATAGCCGTCATAAGAAGCCTTCTATGTTGAAAATCTGACGGTTTCTGTTTTTGAAGTTATTCAATAAGTTATTAGCTACATGAAAAGCCTTAAGTCCATTGGACTTAAGGCTTTTGCTATCTATGGATTGGCTGTGGAACTAGAGCTAGAAGAGCTTGAGTCTTCTTGACTGCTGTCTTCGTCGCTGCTGCTAGTTTGGAACTGCTCTGGATGCAGTGCCCGGTAGCTTGGCGAATTAAAGAGATCCACAGTTGAGACATTGCCTCGCTTGGAGTAAAGACTGGTTGATTGGTCGCCTTTTTCTTTTTCAATAGCCAACAAGGCTTTCATTGAATTAAGATAAGAGTAATCTTTAGGGTTGACCTTGCCTAAGTCATTTCCCTTGTAGAAGCGAATCAAGTCACCGGTTTGAATAGCGTCACTCATCTTCAGCTGAGTATTGGCAGCATTACGAATTTCATCCAGTTCTTTCTTGATGGTTTCGTCAGGATTGGTAATTTCTTCACCGGTCTGGGTGTAGTAGGTTCGTCCGTTGAAGCTAGTGTATTTTTGGAGTGACAAAGTTATTGCTGGAGCGGAAAGCTGTGATTTGCTGGTGCTGAGATGACAGTAGGTCTTGTCCAACTTGAAGGTAGTTCTTAGAGTCAATGCCCAGCAAATGCTCCAATGTTGGCAGCATATCCACTTGACCGCCGTAAGTATCAATGATCTTTCCTTTGTCCATGCCAGGCACCACTACCATGTAAGGCACGCGCTGCATCATGGCATTGTCGTAGTTGGACCAAGTCTCAGAGGTCTTTCCTACAAGAGGGGCTAAGTTAGGATTACGGGTTTGGGAAATTCCAAAATGGTCTCCGTAGAGAACGATAATAGAGTTGTCATAGAGGCCGGATTCTTTGAGATAATCAAACAAGGCCTTGACAGAAGAATCTAGATAGTTAGCAGTAGCAAAGTAGCCATTAATGGTTTCATCCTTGGTCTTAGCCAGAGGGAAGCCAATCTCGTCACCAATCAAGCTAGTCGTGTAAGGATAGTGATTGGAAACCGTGATATACTTAGCATAGAAAGGCTGCTGCAGGTGTTCCAGATATTTGATGGAATCTTTCAGCATAATCTTGTCATTCAAGCCGTACTGGAAGGAGTTGGTGTCGTCCTGCTTGGTAAAGTAAGACGCATCGAAGAAATAGTTATAACCCCATTGCTTGTAAGCAGTATTACGGTTCCAGAAGCTTCCTGTATTTCCGTGGAAAACAGCAGAAGTATAGTCGCCGTTTTTGGAAAGAATAAAAGGTGCAGCTTGCTGAGTATTGGTACCACCGTAGTTGACCATGAAGGAGCCTTGATTGAGACCGAAGAGCCCAGTTTCAATCATGGTTTCAGCATCAGAAGTCTTACCAGCCTTGACCTGGTTGAAGACATTAGAGAAAGCCAGAGTCGAATTGGAGTGGTAGAGGGAATTGAGGAAAGGTGTCACCTCGTACTCTTTCCCATCTGCCTGCAGCTTATAGTCAATCAGGAACTGCTGGAAGCTTTCCAGATGGACATAGATGACGTTGCGTCCTTTGGCAATCCCGTAATATTCTGGATTTGGTTCCGCATAGTGGGATTGGATATATTCTGTTACTGGTTCCAAGTCTTTTTCAGAAGCTTTGGAGCGCTCACGATTGGCGGTATATGTCTGGTTAGCACTGTAACCTAGAAAGGCTGGCAAGCCCAGAGCCCGAACGACATAATAGTTGGAAAATCCACGTGATAAGAGCTCAGGCCGGTCAATTTCAGCCAAGAAAAGATTGGCTGAGAACAGCATGGCGGACAGGGAGGTCACAGCAAAGCTGGCACGTTTATTGAAAGGCCGGTCATCCATTCGGATGTATTTCTTAAAGAATAAGAAGGCCAAAATCGGGAAATCAATCAGATAAAGAATATCCCAAGGGCGGAAGAGCTCAAGTGCTGCTTCCCCAAGTCCAGCTGAAACGCTGCTAGAAGCCAGCATAGTATTGACTGTAACAAAGTCGCTGAACTCGCGGTAGTAAATGGAGTTAGATACCAGCCAAGCAAAGAGGAGTAGATAGATTCCGAAGGCTAGGCTGTAGAATAATTTGGTTCGTTTTACATAAAGTGCCAGTCCCAGCAGCAAGAGGCTGATAGGGAAAGGGTTTATAATAGCTAAAAATACTTGATAAAGACCTTGAATATCGAGGTTAAAATCAATCGTGTAGGCCCACATGGTTTTTATCCAATAGAGGACCAGTAAAATCAAGACAAAACCTAGTCTCGTACTCATGAAATTGAGTAAATTCTTGGTTATTTTTTTCACAAAAAGTTACTTCCTTGTCTTATTTCCTAAAAATTTTCTCCTCTAAGTATAACATAATTTCTCCAGTTAAGGAAAATTTGAGCTGCATTTGAGATATTTTTAAATCGGCGAAATTGTAATATTTCTATAAAAGCCTTATCCCTCTATGGAGAGGTTTATAGTCGTTTTGCACTCGTTTGTGAAATCTTTTATTAACTCAAATGTAAAATATGTTTTGAGAATTTTCACAATCTTTGGTATAATATAATTTATGAATAAACTTACTGTTACTCAAGAGGCAGAAGAAAAACTGAGAAAGGGCACTCTTTTATTAGATAAAAAGGATTTTGGTACTCTTTCTCTTCAGAATCAATGTGTGGAGCTTCAAAACCATCAGGGAAAGTTTTTAGGCACAGCGTATCTCTCTCCGCAGAATAAGGGAGTTGGCTGGCTGATTTCCCAGAAGAAGGTAGAGCTGAACTCGGATTTTTTTCAAGACCTCTTTGAGCAGGCTAAGAGCAGACGTTCTACTTATTTTCATTCGTCTGACACGACAGCCTTTCGACTCTTTAATCAAGAGGGGGATGGCTTCGGTGGCTTCACTGTGGATTTCTACAATAACTTTGCGCTTTTTTCTTGGTACAATGACTTTGTCTTTGCTATCAAGGAGCAGATTCTGACAGCCTTCGCTAAGGTTTTCCCAGAGATTCAGGGAGCTTATGAAAAGATTCGTTTCAAGGGTTTGGACTACGAATCGGCTCATCTCTACGGAGAGGAAGCACCGGAAACCTTCACAGTCTTGGAGAACGGTGTTCGCTATCAGGTTTTTCTGAATGACGGTCTTATGACCGGTATCTTTCTGGATCAGCACGATGCGTGCCAGTCTGGTAGATGGTCTGGCTGCTGGTAAAAGTTTACTCAATATGTTTTCTTATACAGCTGCTTTTTCAGTAGCAGCAGCCATGGGCGATGCCAGTCAGACAGTCTCAGTGGATTTGGCCAAGCGAAGCCGTGAGCTGTCAGAAGCTCATTTTCTGGCCAATGGTCTGACACTGGATCAGCATCGCTTTCAGGTGATGGATGTCTTTGATTATTTCAAATACGCTAAGCGCCACGATCTAAGCTTTGACGTCATTGTGATAGATCCGCCCAGCTTTGCTAGAAATAAAAAGCGAACATTCTCGGTTGCTAAAGATTATCATCGTTTGGTTGCACAAGCTCTGGAAATCCTGAATCCTCAGGGAATCATGATTCTAAGTACCAATGCAGCCAATCTTTCCAAAAGTAAGTTTAAACAAGAAATTGAAAAAGGCCTTGCCGGCAGAAAGCACCGCTATCTTGCGGAGTATGGCCTGCCAGCAGACTTTGTCTATAATAAAAAAGACGGGAGCAGTAATTACCTCAAGGTATTTACAATAAAGGTGGACCAATGAAATTAGTCGTTTCTGTAATGCCCAAGAGTTTAGAAGAAGCTCAAGAAATTGATGTATCACGCTACGAAGATGCGGATATTATTGAATGGCGGGCAGATTTTCTGGCCAAGGATGACATTTTAAATGTTGCGCCAGCTATTTTTGAAAAATTTGCCGGACGTGAATTGATTTTCACCTTGCGGACCCGTCAGGAAGGCGGAGAAATCGAACTGTCCGATGATGAATATGTAGCTCTCATCAAGGAAGTAGCCGGTTTTTACCAGCCGGATTATATCGACTTTGAATATTTCTCTCACAAGGAGAAATTTGAAGAAATGCTTGAGTTTCCTAATCTGGTGCTGAGCTACCATAACTTTGAGGAGACGCCTGAAAATATGATGGAAATCCTGTCTGAGCTGACTTCTCTGACCCCTAAGGTGGTCAAGGTTTCCGTCATGGCTCACAATGAGCAGGATGTGCTGGACTTGATGAACTATACTCGCGGTTTCAAGACTTTAAATCCTGAGCAGGATTTTGTCACCATTTCCATGGGAAAAATCGGTAAGATTTCACGCATTGCGGCTGATTTGACAGGTTCCAGCTGGTCTTTTGCAAGCCAGGAGATGGCGTCAGCACCTGGTCAGATTTCTCTGAGCAATATGAAGAAGATCCAGGAGATTTTGAATGAGAATTAATGGCCACACCCGCATGGCTGCTGTGGTTGCCAAGCCAATTAAGCACAGTATTTCTCCTCTTATTCACAATATGGCTTTTGAAAAGACTGGTGTTAATGCTGTCTATCTAGCTTGGGAAGTAGAAGCGAAGGATCTGCAGGCCAGTATAGAAAATATCCGCAGATACGATATGTTTGGTGTCAATCTTTCCATGCCCTACAAGCAGGAAGTGATACCTTATCTGGACGAGCTTGATGTCAGTGCCCGCCTTATCGGAGCAGTCAATACGGTTGTGAATAAAAATGGAACTTTAGTTGGTTATAACACAGATGGCAAGGGATTTTTTAAGAGCTTGCCTTCTTTTGCTATTGGGGCAAAAAAATGACGATTTTTGGGAGCAGGTGGAGCAGCGGCAGCTATTATTACTCAAGCAGCTTTGGACAATGCAGAGGAAATTTTCGTCTTTACTCGGCAAGCTTCCTATGAGAAGACTGTCAGAAAGATGGCAGCTATCAGCCACCAAACCAAGAGTCGTATCCAGGTACTAACCTTGGAGGATGCGGATAGCTTGCAGAATACAATCAACCAATCAGACCTTCTGGTAAATGGGACTAGTCTAGGTATGGATGGCATCAGCATGCCCCTGCCTGAACAGATTGAACTGCCTAGCCAGATTTTAGTTGCGGATGTTATCTACCAACCTTTCGAAACGCCCTTTCTCAAATGGGCAAGAAATCAAAATGTCACAGCGGTCAATGGACTTGGTATGCTGCTCTATCAGGGAGCAGAAGCCTTTTGAGCTTTGGACCGGCAAGCCTATGCCCAGTCAGGAAATTTGGCAGTGTTTAGAAGAATTGTATAAATAAGGAGGCGCTTATGAAACTAAATGTGAATCTCCCGCATCATCCCTATGATATTCTCTATCGAAAAGGGGTCTTTATCTCAGGCTGGAAGTTGGCTGAGTCAGCTTTGGCAGCCTCAGAAGGTAGTTATCGTCACGGACAATCGAGTGGCCTCGACTCTATGCGGAAAAGGTCAAGCTGAGCTTGGAAGCAGCTGGGTTTGAGACTTTTGCCTTTGACTTTTTGGAGGGTGAAGCCAGCAAGAATTTAAAAGACGGTCAACAAAGTCTATGAGTTTTTGGTCAAGGTTGGTCTGACTCGCAGTGATGGTATCGTGGCCTTGGGAGGTGGCGTTGTTGGTGATTTGGCAGGATTTGTTGCTTCTACCTACATGCGGGGCGTTCGTTTCGTGCAGATTCCGACCAGTCTGACAGCTCAAGTGGACTCCTCTATCGGCGGTAAGACAGGTGTCAATACGCCTTGGGCCAAGAATATGGTTGGGACCTTTACCCAGCCTGACGGAGTTCTGATTGACCCAGAAGTCTTGCATACCTTGGGCCAGCGGGAACTGATTGAAGGTATGGGCGAGGTGGTCAAGTACGGCTTGATTGAGGATAAGGAACTCTGGGATGAGCTGTCAGAAATGGATGGCAGTCCTGAGTCGATTTTGGAGCATGCTGAAAGCATCATCTACCATTCCTGCAATGTCAAGCGTAAGATTGTGGTCGAAGACGAGCTGGATAATGGCGTCCGCCTCTATCTGAATTTCGGTCATACTATTGGGCACGCTATCGAAGCGACAGCGGGCTATGGAAAAGTCATGCATGGTGAAGCTGTGGCGATTGGCATGGTACAGGTTTCTCGTGTCGCTGAAAAGAAAGGCCTTATGCCAGCCGGGATTACAGAAAATATCATCCGTATGTGTCAGAAGTTTGGCTTGCCGGTGGATTACCAGCCATGGAATGAGAATGCTCTTTATCAGGCCTTGAACCATGATAAGAAGACACGAGGCAACTCTATCAAGCTAGTACTGGTGCCTGAGCTGGGTTCGGCTAGTATTCACCAGATTCCGCTGGAAGAGATGAAAGAATTTCTGAAGAAATAAGTACCAGATGTAGTTTAAGACGATTGGACAGTTTGGATAATAAATAGACTGACTGCCCAGCTTTTCCATCCCAAAAATAGGAGAAAATGTATGAGATACTTAACAGCAGGAGAATCGCACGGACCACGTCTGACAGCTATTATTGAGGGAGTGCCGGCTGGTCTTCCTTTGACCGCTGACTATATCAATGCTGAGCTCAAGCGCCGTCAGGGTGGGTACGGTCGTGGTGCCCGTATGAAGATTGAAAGCGACCAAGTTGAGATTACCTCTGGAGTTCGGCATGGCTTGACCATGGGCGGTCCGATTACCCTCAATGTCACAAATCTCGATCATCAGAAGTGGCTGGAGATTATGAGTGCGGCAGATGTGGATAAAAAGAAAAAAGGACTGCGCAAGATTACCAAACCACGCCCTGGCCATGCTGACTTGGTAGGCGGGATGAAATACCGCTTTGACGATTTACGGAATTCTTGGAGCGCTCTTCTGCACGGGAAACGACCATGCGTGTGGCAGTCGGAGCAGTCGCCAAGCGCTTGCTGGAAGAAATCGGTGTAGAGGTAGCCAGCCATATCGTAACCTTCGGTGGCATTGATATTGATGTTCCGAATAATCTAACTGTAGCAGAAATCAAGGAAAGAGCTTCCCAGTCGGAGGTTTCCATTGTCAATCCCGAGCGAGAAGAAGAAATCAAGGCCTACATTGATCAAATTAAGAAAGACGGGGATACCATCGGTGGTGTCATTGAGACTGTCGTTGGCGGTGTGCCGGTCGGTCTGGGCTCCTATGTCCAATGGGACAAGAAGCTGGATGCCAAGATTGCTCAAGGAGTCGTATCCATCAACGCTTTCAAGGGAGTCGAGTTTGGCGTGGGCTTTGAAGCCGGCCGTCTCAAGGGTAGTCAAGTCATGGATGAAATCCTCTGGTCTGAGGAAGATGGCTTCACTCGCAGAACCAATAATCTAGGCGGCTTTGAGGGCGGTATGACCAATGGTCAGCCAATCGTGGTGCGAGGTGTCATGAAGCCCATTCCAACTCTTTACAAGCCACTGATGAGCGTGGATATTGAGACCCACGAGCCTTATAAGGCGACAGTGGAACGGAGCGATCCTACGGCTCTGCCAGCGGCGGGTGTTGTCATGGAAAGCGTAGTGGCAACAGTTTTAGCCACCGAAGTTCTAGAGAAGTTTTCTTCGGACAATCTGGAAGAACTAAAGGATGCAGTAGCCCGCCATCGGGAATTTGTCAAGAACTTTAGAAGTAAGGAGAAGGGCATGGAGAGAAAAACAGTCTATATCGCAGGTCTGGGACTGATTGGAGCTTCTTTGGCTCTGGGCATCAAGCGTGACCACCCTGAGTATGAAGTTCTCGGCTACAACCGCGGTGAGGAATCGCGCAGAGTTGCATTAGAGCGGGGAATGGTAGACCGGGTAACGGATGATTTTGCGGCCTTTGCTCCATTGGCTGATGTGATTATTCTGGCTGTGCCCATCAAGCAGACCATAGCATTTATCAAGGATCTAGCGGAGCTGAACCTGAAGGAAAATGTTATCATCTCAGATGCTGGATCAACCAAGGCTGAGATTGTGGCAGCAGCAGAAAAGTATCTGCTGAATAAGCCCGTCCGTTTTGTCGGTGCTCATCCTATGGCCGGAAGTCACAAGACCGGAGCCAAGGCTGCCCATGTCACTCTCTTTGAAAATGCCTATTATATCTTCACGCCCTCTAGCCTGACCAAGCCTGGTACGCTTGAGGAAATGAAAGACTTGCTGAGTGGTCTTCATGCCCGATTTATCCAAGCGGACGCAGCCGAGCACGATCGAGTGACCAGCCAAATCAGTCATTTTCCGCATATCCTAGCCTCCAGCCTGATGGAGCAAGCGGCAGCTTATAGCCAAGAGCACGAGCTGACCCAGTCTTTTGCAGCTGGTGGTTTTCGAGATATGACGCGGATTGCGGAGAGTGAGCCGGGCATGTGGACCTCTATTCTCTTGACAAATTCTAAAGCTATCTTGGATCGGCTGGAAGATTTTAAAGATCAGTTAGACAAGGTTGCCGCAGCGATTGAGGATAAGGACGAGACAGCTATCTGGGAATTTTTCGACCGAGGACGGCAGAGTCGCAAGCAGATGGAAATTCATAAACGAGCTGGTGTGGATAGCTTTTATGACCTCTTTATTGAAGTGCCTGACGAAGAAGATGCGATTTTGGGTATTTTGGAGCTTCTGCGCGGAATTTCAGTCGTCAACATCAGGATTAACGAGGAAAACCGCGAAGATATCAATGGTATTCTGCAAATCACCTTTAAAAATCGCCAAGATTTGGAAAAATCTGCTAAAATAGTAAGAGAAAATACGGATTACCTAGTGTCCGTAGATTAATATAGATTGGAGAACTCTATGTCAAATATTTATGATTTAGCCAATGAACTGAGCAGAAATCTGCGTGATTTACCTGAGTACAAGGCAGTCGCAGAAAGCAAGAAAGCAGTGGATGCTGATAGCGAAGCCAAGGCTATTTTTACAGATTATCTGGCTTTCCAGCAGGAGTTGCAACAGCTGGCTCAGACTGGTCAGGTACCGACTCAGGAGGTGCAGGACAAGATGACTTCCTTTGGCGAGAAGATTCAGGAAATGCTGTTCTTTCTGAATTCTTCAATAAGCAGCAGCAACTGTCTATCTATCTGGCGGATATCGAGCGTATCATCTTTGATCCGGTGCATGATTTGTTAAAGTAAGCTAATAAAAAGAAGAATCTGGGCTGGATACTGGATTCTTTTTGCTTTCAGCTAGGATTCCAGAAATTTTAAGAATTTCTGGTCTTTTTATGATAAAATAAGAAGCAACAAAGGAAAGTACGAGGTCACCTATGAAATTATCAACCAATGTAAAAGGCCTGAAAGGTAATATCCGAGTACCGGGAGATAAAGTCTATCAGTCACCGTTCCATTATTTTTGGCAGTTTAGCTAGGGCGTTACTACCGTCCGCGACATTCTGCGAGGAGAAGATGTGCTGTCTACCATGCAGGTTTTTCGTGACTTAGGTGTGCAGATTGAGGACGATGGAAATCTAGTCAAGATACATGGTGTAGGATTTGAAGGTCTGCAAGCACCGAAAAATAAGCTGGATATGGGTAATTCTGGAACGTCTATCCGTTTGATTTCTGGTGTTTTGGCTGGTCAGGATTTCGAAGCGGAGATGTTCGGTGACGACAGCCTATCCAAGCGACCTATGGATAGGGTGACCATTCCTCTGCGGCAGATGGGAGTAGAGATTGCTGGTCGGACCGAGCGTGATTTACCACCTCTCAGGATGAAGGGGAGCAGGAATCTGCAACCTATTCATTATCAGCTGCCAGTAGCTTCTGCTCAGGTTAAGTCGGCCTTGATTTTTGCTGCTTTGCAGGCTCAGGGAGAGTCGGTTATTATTGAAAAGGAAATCACCCGTAATCATACAGAAGATATGATTGTCCAGTTTGGCGGGCAGATTGAGGTCAAGGGCAAGAAAATTCGCATTCAGGGCGGTCAGGAATTTACGGCTCAGGAAGTGACGGTTCCGGGTGACATTTCCAGCGCGGCCTTCTGGCTGGTAGCTGGATTGATTGTGCCGGACTCTAAGATTGTTTTAGAAAATGTCGGCATCAACGAAACTCGTACAGGTATTCTAGAAGTGATAGAGGCTATGGGCGGACGGATGAAGCTGTCGGACGTCAATCCAGTAGCCAAGTCTGCAACTATCACCGTTGAGACTTCTGAGCTTTAAGGGAACGGAGATTGGCGGCGAGATTATCCCACGCTTGATTGATGAGTTGCCGATTATTGCGCTTCTTGCGACTCAGGCTCAGGGACGGACTGTTATTCGTGATGCAGAGGAGCTCAAAGTCAAGGAAACCGACCGGATTCAGGTAGTGGCAGACGCTCTCAATAGCATGGGCGCAGCTATTACCCCGACAGAAGACGGCATGATTATCGAAGGAAAACACCTCTTCATGGTGCCCAAGTCAACACCTTTTGGTGACCATCGCATCGGAATGATGACGGCAATTGCTGCTTTGTTAGCTCAAAAGCGGTCAGGTAGAACTTGAGCGGTCTGAAGCTATTAAGACCAGCTATCCAAGTTTCTTTAGCGACTTGGAGGGCTTGATGCATGGCTAAGATATTGCTGGGCTTTTATGGGAGCCGGAAAATCCACAGTGGCTAGAGGCTTAGCCCAAGACTTTGTCGATATGGATGAACTGCTCTGCCAGCGGCTGGGCATGTCTATCAAGGACTTTTTTGACCAGCATGGTGAAGCGGCCTTTCGGGCTGCTGAAGCCCAACTCTTAGCTGAGTTGATCGATACGGACTTGGTGGTCTCAACTGGTGGCGGTGTAGTCGTCAGCCCCTGAAAAATCGCAGACTGCTGGCTCAGAATGCTGATAATATCTACCTGAAAGCAGATTTTGAAACGCTCTATCAGCGAATTCGGCAGGATGCTGAGCAAGATCGACCTTTGTTCTTAAATCAGAGCAAGTCAGACTTGCAGCAGATTTTTGATCAGCGTCAGACCTGGTATGAGGAAGTGGCGACCCAGATTGTCGATACGAGGCTCAAAAGCCCGCAGGAAATTATTGAGGAAATTCAATGAAAATAGCATTTTTAGGTCCCAGAGGCTCCTTTTCTCACCATGTGGCCCCAAGCTGCCTTTCCCAACGAGGACTTGGTGCCCCTATCAGAATATCACCGAGGTCATGAAGGCTTATGAGGCTAGGGAAGTGGATTATTCGGTTGTTCCGGTGGAAAATTCCATTGAGGGCAGTGTCCATGAAACCTTGGACTATCTCTTTCATCAGGCAGACATTCGGGCGGTGGCTGAAATCGTTCAGCCCATCAAGCAGCAGCTTTTGGTGACGGATTTGGAGAAGCCAATCGAGAAGATATTTTCTCACCCGCAGGCTATTGCCCAAGGAAAGAAATACATCCGCCAGCATTATCCGCAGGCTTCCATTGAGGTCACGGCTAGTACAGCCTATGCAGCTCGTTTTGTGGCAGAGCATCCTGAAAAGAATTTTGCGGCTATAGCCCCGCGCACGGCTGCAGCAGAGTACGGGCTCAAAGTAGCGGCCAGCGACATTCAAGAAATGGAAGAAAAATTATACCCGCTTCTGGATTTTTGGGCCATGAGGTTCCTGAGCTTCGACTGACCAAGACGGGAGACAAGCAGACATTGGCTTTGACCTTACGGACAATTTGCCAGGTGCTCTCTATAAGGCTTTGTCGACCTTTGCTTGGCGTGGGATTGACTTGACCAAGATTGAGAGCCGACCCTAAAAACGGCTCTGGGAGAGTATTTCTTCATTATTGACATTGACAACGAGCAGAAAAAAATTAGCGGATTTTTGCCTATCAAGAGTTGACAAGTCTTGGAATTACTTATAAAATTTTTGGTAGCTACAGTGTGTTTCTGATTCAGGACAAGTAGCAGTAGATTGGAGAAGAGATGAAGAAACCAGAAAATCTTAGCCATCATGAACAGCTCCGCTTAGATTATCTCTATAAAAATTATTACTATCTAAACGATAAAGAAAAAGAAAGAATTTGACTATCTGCGTCAGAAGTCCAAGGGATTGGCAGTTCAGCCAGTGCGACTAACCATGAAGAGCAGTCGCATACAGTTAGTGACGCCTATGAGCAAGAGCCAGTGGAAATGGATTCTTCTGGCCTCTTGCCCAAGTACCCTGAGCGTGCTTCTCGCAGTAGAAGACAAAAAGAAGGCACCCGAAGCTCTGGCAGGAGCTGGTTTGGGACAAGACAAGCCCAAGAAGCCTCGCAAAAAAATCCGCTTGAAACGAATTTTGCTTTTGGACAGGGATTTTTCCTGCTGATGGTCTTGGGGGCATGATTTTTCATGTTTATCAAAAGGCTTGACGACTGCTCATAATGGCAATTCTAAACCAGCAGAAACAGAATTCTTTGACGGCAAGGATACTAAGGACGGAGTGAATATCCTCATTCTTGGGACGGACGGCCGAGTTGGTGATGACTCGACTGAGACGAGGACGGACTCCATTATGGTCTTGAATGTTGGTAATAAGGATCATAAGGTAAAATTGGTCAGCTTTATGCGTGATACCCTTATTCACATTGATGGCGTCAGCAATGAGTACACGGATCCGTCGCAGGCAGATTACTATGACCAAAAGCTCAATTCTGCCTACACGATTGGGGAGCAAAACCACAACCGCGGTGCGGACTATGTCCGCCAGATGCTCAAAGATAATTTCGATTTGGACATCAAATATTATGCACTGGTGGATTTCCAGACCTTTGCGACAGCTATTGACACCCTTTTCCCAAATGGCGTCAGCATGAATGCCCAGTTCTCAACCATTGATGGGGAAAAGGTAACAGAAGTTGAAGTGCCAGACGACTTAAATATGAAAGACGGTGTGGTCCCCAACCAAACCATCAAGGTTGGTCAGCAGCAGATGGATGGTCGGACCTTGCTCAACTACGCTCGCTTCCGTAAGGATGACGAGGGTGACTTTGGCCGAACCCGCCGCCAGCAGGAAGTTTTGACAGCGGTCTTCCAGCAAGTCAAAGATCCGACTAAGCTCTTTACTGGGTCAGAGGCCCTAGGTAAGGTCTTTGCCTTGACTTCGACCAATGTGCCTTACAGCTTCCTTTTGACTAATGGTCTCTCTATGGCAGGAGATTCCCGCAATGGGGTTGAGCGCCTGACGATTCCGGAAAACGGCGACTGGGTGGATACCTATGACATGTACGGTGGCCAAGGGCTCTTGATTGACTTTGAAGCCTATAAAGAAAGACTGCAGCAAATGGGTCTCAGATAAGATATATGATATAATGAAAGGTAGGACGATGTCCTGCCTTTTCTTTTGGGAAATGGCAGAGCGATAAAGCAGAAAGAGAAAAATATGTTAAAAAAGAATGATATGATTGAAGTTGAAATCGTGGATCTGAGCCATGAGGGAGCAGGGTGGCCAAGGCAGAAGACCTGGTTTTCTTTGTGGAAAATGCCCTGCCGGGTGAACTCATTCGCATGCGTGTGCTCAAGGTCAACAAAAAAATTGGCTTTGGCAAAGTGGAGGAATTTCTCCGTACTTCAGACCAGCGCAATGAAAATCTTGATATGGCCTATCTGCGTACGGGGATTGCTGACTTGGGGCATCTGAACTATCCAGCTCAGCTGGAATTCAAACGCAAGCAGGTCAAGGACAGTCTCTATAAGATTGCTGGTTTGTCTGATGTTGAGGTGCCGCCGACACTTGGTATGGAGCAACCGTTGGGCTACCGCAATAAGGCTCAAGTGCCTGTCCGCCGTGTCAATGGCCAGCTGGAAACAGGATTTTTCCGGAAAAATTCCCATGACCTCCTGCCGATTGAAGATTTCTATATTCAGGATCCAATTATTGACCAAGTTATCCTCTTTACACGTGATTTGCTGCGTCGTTTTGACCTCAAACCTTACGATGAGCAAGAAAAGACTGGACTCATTCGCAATCTAGTTGTCCGCCGTGGCCATTATTCAGGGGAAATCATGGTAATTCTGGTGACAACCCGTCCGAAGATATTCCGAGTGGAGCAGATGATGGAGCGCTTGACAGAAGCCTTCCCAGCTATCAAGTCCATCATGCAGAATATCAACGACCAGCCGGGTAATGCGATTTTCGGAAAAGACTGGCGAACGCTTTATGGCCAAGACTACATTACCGACCAGATGCTGGGAAATGACTTCCAGATTGCTGCGCCCGCCTTTTACCAAGTCAATACCGAAATGGCAGAAAACCTCTATCAAACAGCCATTGACTTTTCCGAACTGACTGCAGATGATGTGGTGCTGGATGCCTACTCCGGCATCGGGACCATCGGTCTATCGGTCGCTAAGCATGTCAAGCAAGTCTATGGTGTGGAAGTGATCCCAGAAGCGGTCGAAAATAGCCGAAAGAATGCGGCAATCAACGGCATTGCCAATGCCAGCTATGTCTGCGCTCCTGCTGAAGAAGCCATCCAAAACTGGCTTAAAGAGGGCATCCAAGCGGATGTCATCCTAGTCGATCCACCAAGAAAAGGCCTGACCGAGAGCTTCATCAAAGCAAGCGTCAGCATGGAACCCAAGAAAATCACTTATATCTCCTGCAATGTCGCAACCATGGCGCGTGATATCAAACTCTATCAAGAATTAGGATATGAGTTGAAGAAAGTCCAGCCGGTGGACTTATTTCCGCAAACGCATCACGTGGAGTGTGTATCACTGCTTGTACGAGTTTAGTCATTGAGGAAAATAGTAAAAAATGGCTAAACTAAGAAATTTGCAAGTGACTGCTCATTAACAAATACTGAATCTTTAAAGTTTTATAACAATATTGGATTTCAGGAGGTAAATAGAATTATTCACTTTAAGAAGAAATACTAATTTCAGAACGTGGTCAAAATTTGGGTATCTTTAGGAAGTGTGAAAGAATTGACGGACTACGAATTACTTTTCATTAGTTAAGAATATAGTAATGTTGTAAAGTTAATCGAGGAGTTATTGATGGAGTTTATTAGTAAGATAGCCATAAGTAAAGGCTGGTCAGATGATAAAAAATATTGTGTTACAGACCAGAACCAGCAAAAATATTTATTGCGTGTTTCTGATAAAGAGAAGTTAGATTCTAAGAAAATTGAATTTGATATAATGGAGAAAGTTGCTTCTCTTGGAGTTCGTATGTGTAAACCGATTAAATTTGAACTCTTCGGTGACGAAGTGCATTCTATACACGAGTGGATAGAAGGAAAAGATGCAAGAGAAACTATTTTAACGTATTCACAAAAACAACAATACACTTACGGGATAGAGGCAGGAAGAATACTTAGAAAGATTCATACAATTCCTGCTACAGAAGTTTGTGAAGACTGGGAAATCTTTTTTAATCGAAAAATTGATGATAAAATCTCCAAATACAAAGAATGTCCCGTCCAATATGAAAGTGGGCAGGTCTTTATTGATTTTTTGAACGAAAACCGTGAACTGCTAAAAAATAGACCCCAAGTTTTGCAACATGGTGATTATCATATTGGGAATTTCTTGATTGGAGAAGATTGTGAGATTTATGTGATTGACTTTGATCGTTTTGATGTTGGAGATCCTTGGGAGGAGTTCAATCGTATTGTCTGGTCAGCTCAAGTATCTCCCTCTTTTGCATCAGGTATGATAGATGGATATTTTGATGACAAGGTTCCAGATTTATTTTGGAAACTTCTTGCTGTTTACATTCTAAGTAACTTAATTGGAGCTCTTCCATGGGCTATTCCTTATGGAGAAGAGGAAATATCAGTAATGCAAAATCAAGCTAAGGAAATTTTAGAATGGCATGATTATATGAACCGACTAGTCCCAAGTTGGTATATGAACAAGAATAATACTGAATAATTTAAACATTGGAATATCAATTTGGAAAAAAATTATGCCACGATTACTTGTTCAGATTATAACAAGTCTAATTCTCTTTAATAGAAAATGGATTCAAAGAGGAAGAGAAAAGAGCTCTGGTTGATTATAAATCTAAAATATAGTAAAGTAGATTTGCAGTTGACTATGAGATGTCATCTTACTAAATCAAGGAGGAATATTGTTTTGACTGATTCTGCTAAAATTGATAGAAAGTATTTTTATACTACAATCATTGGTTTATTTCTAATGGCAGTGTTGTCTTTGACAAAGATAATACCTGAACTTTCTTTATCAGGTCTCACTGTACTGATTGGTATTTTCTTTTTCTTTGTTCTTGAACATTTTGATAAAAAATCACATATAGAATCGGGCTTGTGCTTTAAATCATTTTTCGATGATCTTAAAAAACAAGGAGTAATTCTTTTGGTCTTGCTTCCTGTAGGATCTGCTGCAGCAACATTGCTTATTGGCGATATGGTATTTAAGGGTGCTTTTGCTATTCATGTTTTGGGAAGAGCGAATGGTATGTTATCCTTTGATAAAATACCAATCCTTATAGTTCAAATAGTAATCGCAGCCTTGGGGGAAGAAATTGCATGGAGAGGTTTCTTTCTTGGTAAGTCAATGAGAATTCTACCATTTTGGCTTTGTGTCATTCTGTCTTCTTTATTGTTTGCGATAGCCCATATTTCTAGTGGAAGCGTTGGACTTGTAAGCTACGATATTTTCATGATTTTTGTTGATAGTATCATCTATGCAATGATTTATAAAAAGTCTGGTAATTGTTTGATTTCTGCACTTTCTCATATTATCGGCAATGCAACAGGAATTCTTTTGCTAATGATGTATATCTAGAAAGATTTTAATGTCATCTAGCTAATAAAGAATTTTCATTTTAGGACAGTAATGGTCATTATCAGTAAAAGTCGGCTAGATGACTTGATTTAGAAAAGTAAGGAATCTTTCTAAAAATTTGAATAACTAAAAGCCTTATCTCCAAGGCTTTTTAATATTCTCTGCTATACCTCTTATTCCCAAACTTGAACAATAGCTTGCAATCATTTTTTTAAAATAGTATACTAGACTCACGCTATGAAAACGTTTGCTTTTTAAGTTAAGATAGAATGTTTAGGAGACCAAATATGGAATTAACAGCCATTTATCATAGACCTGAGTCGGAGTATGCCTATCTTTATAAAGAAGGTCAAGTGCATATCAGAATTAGGACTATGAAAGAGGATATAGGGAAAATCCTTTTGCACTATGGCGATCCCTTTATCTTTCTTGAGGATTCTTATGAAGATGTGAAAGAGATGGTCAAGGTGACCTCTGATGACTTATTTGATTATTGGCAAGTAGCAGTGTCGGTTGATTTTGCTCGGCTCCAGTATCTCTTTGAGCTGAGAGATAAAGAAGGCCAAAGCATCTTGTATGGAGATAAAGGTTTCGTTGTCAATAGTCCAGAAAATCTTGCTTCGGAGGGAAACAGATTTAAATTCCCTTATATTCACGAAATCGATGGCTGCCAGATTCCAGACTGGGTTTCAAAAACGGTCTGGTATCAGATTTTTCCAGAACGATTTGCCAATGGAAATGCTGACCTTTCACCAGAAGGAGTCTAGATTGGGATTCGTCAATCAGACCCTAAAGAGTAGTGATTTCTTTGGTGGGGATTTACAAGGGAATTATTGACCATCTGGATTATTTGCAAGACTTTAGGGATTACAGGGACTTTATCTCTGTCCCCATCTTTTGAATCTCCAAGCAATCACAAGTACAATACGACTGATTACTTTGAAATTGATCGACACTTTGGGGACAAGGAGACTTTCCGTCAACTTGTGGAGCAAGCTCATCTGCGTGGCATGAAGGTCATGCTGGATGCGGTTTTCAATCATATGGGCGATCAAATCCGCTCAGTGGCAGGATGTTCTCAAGCATGGTGAAAAAGTCAGCTTTACAAAGACTGGTTCCACGTTCAAAGAGTTCCCAGTGATGAATGATAAGCTTGAGAATCCAAAAGAACTCCCTTATCATACCTTTGCCTTTGCCAGCTATATGCCTAAGTTAAACACGGCAAATCCCGAGGTGAAAGACTGTCTCTTAAGCGTTGCGACCTATTGGATTGAACATTTTGATATAGATGCTTGGCGACTTGATGTGGCCAATGAGGTTGATCACCAATTTTGGCGAGATTTTCGTAAGGCTGTTTTTGGCCCAAAAAGTCTGACCTTTATATTCTTGGAGAGGTTTGGCATACCTCTCAGCCTTGGCTGAATGGTGATGAATTTCACGCTGTCATGAACTATCCACTATCCGATAGTATCAAGGACTACTTTTTGAGCAGGAGCAAGAAGACCAGTCAATTCATAGCTGAGATTAACTGCCAGTCCATGTACTACAAGCAGCAGATTTCTGAGGTCATGTTTAATCTCTTGGATTCGCATGATACGGAGCGCATCTTAACGACAGCTAAGGGTGATATCCAGCTGGTCAAATCCGCACTCGCCTTTCTCTTTTTACAAAGGGGAACGCCTTGTATTTATTATGGGACTGAGCTAGAATTGGGCGGAGGTATGGATCCGGATTGTAGACGGGTCATGCCTTGGGACCGGGTTTCCAATGACAATGATATGCTCAATTTTATGAAAGAAACTTGATTCAGCTTCGCAAAGATGTTGCGGGCATTATTCAGTATGGGAAATTTACCCTTAGAAGAAATCGCTCCTAATGTGCTGGCTTTTAGAATGGCAACATGATCATCAAGTAATCAGAGCTATTTTTTTAATCAGTCGAATGAGAATTATCTCTTAGACAGAGATTCAGCTGATTTGGTGAGTCATTGCCAAACTGATGACCAGACACTTGCCATCTTACCAAAGGGATTTGTAGTTTATTGTGATGAGTCTTGCATTTGAGTTGTGTTTAACTAATATCTTAATCCCATGATGTATTCTAAATAAGATAAGGGAAGTCGGAAGATTATTTTATTTTTTTGTAATTACTGTAATTATCTGTTATAATATCCCTAAGGAGGAAGCAAGATGGCAGTAAAAACTAGAAAAACAAGGGAATTCTATAACAATAACGATTCCAAGTGAATTTAATATTCCGAGTGGCGTGCATTACGATGCTAAATTGTTACCGAGTGGCGAAATTGTCTTTACTCCAGAAAAGGCTGAAAAATCTGGTTACTTATATTTCTGACGAATCTTTTTGAATTGGATTTAAATAATATTTTTGATGAATACGATGATATTTTTTAAAAGCTTTGGTGGAAAAATGACAGTCTATTTAACAGAAATTCAAAATTGCAAAGATTAATACTTTAGTTATTCAGCGCTATTCTCCGAAAAGAACAAATCAAGACGATTAGTCCATCAGCACTAAATATGATTGTGAACTTACCTGAGCAATTTGTTTTTTTGGGAAACCTCTTTATCCATCAATCTTTGATAAGGCGACAATTTTATTTGTTCAATTGATAAAGAAGCATGTTTTTGTTGGTGCTAATAAACGAACGGCTTTTTATGTTTTAGTAAAATTTTTACGATTAAACGGTTATCATTTTGCTGTTACACTTGAGGAAGCGGTTGAAATGTGTGTAAGAATAGAGGTTGCATCACTGTCTGAGCAAAATTTAAAAAGCTACTCAAAATGGGTTTCTGAACATTCGTTTCGTAATGATAACGATTAAGCTTTAACTATGCAAAGGAGTGCAATCTTATGCCTAGACCGAAAACTAAAGAAGATCTGCTGTTAGCTGCTAAGGAAAACTATGAGAAACTACAAACTCTCATTTCTAAGATGTCTGATGAAGAGTTACATACCCCTTTTGATTTTTCTTGGGATGAAAAGAAGAAAGAGGCTCATTGGAGACGAGATAAAAATCTAAGAGATGATTTTGATTCACCTCTATGAGTGGCATCAGCTCTTGTTGAATTGGGTGCATTCCAATCAAAAGGGGCAAGAGCAGCCCTTTCTTCCTGCTCCCTATAACTGGAAGACTTATGGAGAGCTGAATCTGGAATTTTGGAAGAAACATCAGAATACTTCTCTAAAAGAGGCAACTGAGATCTTTCATCAGTCACATCAAGATGTTTTGGACTTAGCTGACACATTTACAAATGAAGAATTATTTTCAAAAGACGTATATAAATGGGTCGGAGGGACTGTACTGGGCTCCTATTTTGTAAGTGCAACTTCCAGCCATTATGACTGGGGCATGAAAAAATTGAAGGCTCATCAGAAAAATTGTAAAGCAAAATAGTCTGTAGAAGACAAGAATTAGAGAGAAATAAGAATGAAGAAATACAGCAAAATAATCATGTCCTGCGCCTGCCTAGCTTTGGCTTTTGGGCTAGCAGCATGCGCTAGTTCCCAGAAAAATAAAGAAACAAGTCAAACTACATCGACTTATTCAAATCTAAACAGTAAAAAGAGCGTCGAAGAAGTCAAGAATTTGTTGGCATGCCGACTTGGATAAAGACAGTGTCGATAACTTTTGTCAATCTAGTCAATGACTACAATGGACTTGTTGGCTCTACTGGATTAACGGGCGATTTCACTAAATTTACCAAAACCGAATATGACGTCGAAAAAATCAATCCTCTATGGCAGGCAAAGAAAGGCGATTTTATCGGGACAAATTGCCGGATCAATACTTATACTTTTGCTGAAAAATAGCATCGAAATCCCTCAAATAGAAAAAGATGACGAACTCTTGTTCGTAGATAATGATTCGATTGACAAAGGGAAGCTCTTTGATGCCAAGGATAAGGAAGAATTTAATATTCTGTTTTCAAGAGTCAAGACTGAAGCGACTCAAGATGTAAAAGTCCATGCTAAGAAGATGGAGGAATACTTCAAGCAGTTCAAGTTTAGTGAAAAGGCAAGGATGCTTTCAGTCATTGTCCACGACAATCTTGACGGTGATTCTCTCTTTGTAGGCCATGTCGGCGTCTTGGTCCCAGATAAAGACGGATATTTATTTATCGAAAAGCTGACCTTTGAAGAGCCTTATCAGGCAATTAAGTTTGCGACCAAGGAAGATGTCTACAAATACTTGCAGACAAAATATAAGGACTACACAGGGGAAGGACTGGCCAAACCTTTTATCATGGACAATGATAAGTGGGTAGAGGGTAAGTAGTGTGCTTCAGTTAGCATTAAGAAAATAGAACTGGAAGATTAAGCGTATGGAATTAAAAGATTTTACAGAAAAAGAACAGGAGCAGATTAATCAAGGGCTTAGCACGGTGGAACTCACTGATAAGGAAGCTGCCAAAAAGATTCTGGCACTTGTGCCTAAAGAGTGGATTAAGAGGATTCCTTTCTTCGTGAGAGGGCATGCGACGACCAAGACGGTTGAGCGAGTTGCCAAGCAATATCCTGAACTTTACGCTGTCGCCAAGCAGCAGAGGGCTCTTCCTGACAAGGAAAGAGAAGAATTGCGCCTGATTATGACCAGCATCTTTGAAGAAAAGATGAATAAGCATAAAATCAAATGAGATCTTACTTTGAAAGAAGTAAGAGCTTTAGGAAGTCACTGGAAGCAGTGGCTTTTTTTCGTTTTTATGGACATGATGAGGCTATTCACTAAACGCTCTATTTGGACGTTGAGTTCTAATTGGGCTTTGGGACTATTCTCCATGAGAATTATTGGCAAAAATGGTATAATGTTCCTATATTTTCTAGAGGAAAAGGCAGGCTATGAAATTACTTTATACAGATATTCGCCATTCTTTGACCAAGGTTTTGGTCGCTGAGGCTGAGAGCTTGGTGGCGGCTGGTAAGCGAGTCTTTTATATTGCGCCAAATTCGCTTTCTTTTGAGAAGGAGCGGGCTGTTTTGGAGTGCTTGAAAACTCAGGCTTCCTTTGCCATTACGGTGACGCGCTTTGCCCAGATGGCGCGGTATTTTGTCCTCAATGATGTCCGGCAAGGGCAGAGTTTGGACGATATTGGTCTGGGAATGCTGATTTATCGGACCTTGACAGAGTTAGATGATGGAGAGCTTAAGGTCTATGGTCGTATTAAGAAGGATTCTCAGTTTATCCAGCAGCTGATGGATCTTTACCATGAACTGCAGACTGCCCAGATGTCCTTTGCGGATCTAGAATTTCTCGAGGAGCCTGAGAAGCGGGAGGATCTGGTCAAGATTTTTACAGCGGTGACTGCTGCTCTGAATAAGGGCGATTTTGATGCGTCTTCTCAGATTGCTGCTTTTGCCCAGCATATTCGGTCAGGTGATACAGATGAGGAATTGGAGAATTTAGCCCTGGTCATTGATGGTTTTACTCGTTTTTCTGCCGAAGAGGAATATCTGGTCAGTCTCCTGCATCGAAAAGGTGTGGAGATTGTCATCGGGACCTATGCCAGCCAAAAAGCCTATCGAGCAGCCTTTCGTGAGGGCAATCTCTATCAGGCCAGCGTGGATTTTTTGAGAAAACTGGCCGAGAGCTATCAGGTCAAGCCTGACTATATCCCTCATGCAGAAGCAGAAGATGCCTTTGGGACGGATTTCCAAGATCTTGGAGAGTCGCTATGGCTTTTCAGAGCCGGCTGTTGAAGTTAGTGAGACAGACCGCTCACAGCTTCAAATTTGGGCTACTATGAACCAGAAAGAAGAGTTGGAGTATGTGGCTAAGTCCATCCGGCAGCGGGTTCATGATGGTGTGCGCTATAAGGATATTCGTCTGCTTTTGGGAGATGTGGAAGCCTACCAGCTTCAGCTCAAGACCATTTTTTTGACCAATATCAGATTCCCTACTATCTGGGGCGGAGTGAGTCGATGGCCCAGCATCCGCTGGTCCAGTTTGTTGAGTCCTTGGAGCGGCTCAAGCGCTATAATTTCCAACTGGAAGACCTGCTCAATCTCTTAAAGACAGCTCTCTACGGAGATTTGACTCAGGAGGAGCTGGATCATTTTGAGAAATATCTACGCTTTGCGGACATTAAGGGAGCCGGCAAGCTAGCCAAGGATTTCACGGCCAATAGCCAAGGGAAATTTGACCTAGACCGTCTTAATCATATTCGCTGCCGGGTTATGACTCCGCTGCAAGACTTTTTCAAATCCCGCAGCAAGACGGCGTCGGGGGCTCTTAGCTAAATTTACAGAATTTGTCCAAGCAGCCCGTTTGTCTGACAATTTGACGGCTCTGCTGCAGGGAGCAAGTCAGCAGGAGCAGGAGCGTCATGAGGAAGTTTGGAAGGCTTTCAGCCATGTCTTAGAGCAGTTTGCTCAAGTCTTTGCAGATAGCAAGGTCAAACTGGACGATTTTCTGGCCTTGGTCTTGTCAGGCATGCTTTTGTCCAACTATCGGACGGTGCCGGCGACAGTAGATGTGGTCAAAGGTCCAGTCTTATGACCTGATAGAGCCTTTTAGCAGCTCCTTATGTCTATGCGATTGGATTGACCCAGGAGCGTTTCCCGTAAAATCGCACAAAACAAGAGTTTGCTCAGTGATGAAGACCGAGCTCGGCTCAATGACGCAACGGATTCTCAGGCGGAACTGCAGATTGCCAGCTCAGAAAATCTCAAGAAGAATCGCTATACGGCTCTGTCGCTGATGAATTCTGCTACCAGAGAGCTGGTCTTGTCTGCGCCAGCCTTGGTCAATGAAGTAGAGGATAGCATGTCGACCTATCTGCTGGAATTGACTGCAGATCCGCTTTCCTTGCCTATCATTGTCAAAAAGCCTCAGGCTTCCAGTGACGATATTGGCAGCTACCGAGCTCTCTTGTCTCAAATCATCGAGCTCCACCAAGAGGAGATTGACCGAGAGTGGACAGCAGAGGAGCAGACTTTTTGGGCGGTGGCTGTGCGGGTTCTCCGCAAGAAATTAGCAGCAGAAGGCATCAGCATTCCGCAAATCAGCAAGGAACTGAAAAGCGGAGTCTCTGCAACAGAAACACTGCAAGCCCTTTATCCAAAAAAATCAGCCTCTCCGACTTTCAGCCTCTGCTTTAAACGAATATTTCCGGCATCAGTATGCTTATTTTCTCAAGTATGTTCTGCGCCTGCAGGAAGAGTGGACCATTCATCCAGATGCTCGCAGTCATGGAATTTTCCTTCACCGGATCTTTGAAAAGGTCCTGCAGGATGATTCGTCAGCTGATTTTTGAACGGCGTTTAGCGCAGGCTATGGAAGAGACCAGCCGAGAGGCCGAGTTTGAGAGTATCTACAGTGAGTCAGGACAGACCCGTTTTGCGCGCCAGCTCTTGCTAGATACAGCGCGGGCGACCGGCCGGGTGCTGGCTCATCCAAGCGGGATCGAGACCATTGGTGAGGAGACAGGCTTTGGTTCTGCTTCTAAGCCTTTCCTAATCTTGGAAAATGGCAGAGCAGTGACCGTGAGCGGTAAGGTGGACCGAATTGACCGTTTGACCAAGACCGAGAGTTTGGGAGTGGTGGACTATAAGTCTGGCGATATTAAGTTCAGCTTTGAAAAAGTTCTTTAATGGACTGAATTCTCAGCTGCCGACCTATCTGGCAGCGATTGAGGAGTTAGCAGACTATCAAGAGGATAAGGGAACTTTTGGCGCCATGTATTTGCAGATGACCGATCCGATTGTGGCGCTTAAAGATACCAAGACCTTGTCGGATGCAGTCAATCAGTCTATGAAGCCACTCCAGTACAAGGGGCTTTTTGTGGCTGATGCTGTCAAGGAGCTTGGTCCGCTCTATGAAAAAAATAAGACCAACTTGCTGAGCCAGGAAGACTTTGGACTTGCTGCTGGCCTACAATGCTTATCTCTACAAAAAGCTGCAGAAGGCATTCTATCAGGCCACTTTGCAGTCAATCCTTATACAGAGAATGGGCGCAGCATTGCTCCTTATGTAGAGCAGTTTAAGGCTATTACTGGCTTTGAAGCTAATCTCCACCTAGGGACAGGCACGCCAGTTAGAAAAGCTGGATGCAAGTAAGTTTGATAGGCGGCCGACTGGTGAGAAGTTACACCAGGCCTGGTTAGAAAAGATGAGGGAGGAGATGGAAAAAAATGAAGAGAATTCCTTTTTAACTGCAGAAGAAATTGCTCTTAAGCAAGCCCAAGAAGCTGCTTCGGACAAGCCACAGAAAAAAAGACGGTAGAGCAGATTGAGGCCATCTACTCCTCTGGCCAGAATATTCTGGTCTCCGCTTCGGCCGGATCGGGTAAGACTTTTGTCATGGTCCAGCGGATTATCGACCAGATTCTTAGAGGTGTTGCTGTCAGTCAGCTCTTTATCTCAACCTTTACTGTCAAGGCGGCAGGCGAGCTAAAAGAGAGGTTGGAGAAGGAACTGGGGCAGGCCTTGAAAGAGGCCGATAGTCCTGAACTCAAGCAACATATAGCCCAGCAATTAGCTGATCTGCCCAATGCTGACATCGGCACTATGGACGCCTTTAACCAGAAAGTACTTAGTCGCTATGGTTACCTGTTTGGTTTGGCACCGAATTTTCGGATTCTCCAGTCTGCCAGTGAGCAGCTGATTCTGCAAAATGAAGTTTTCAGTCAAGTGTTTGACCGTTACTATGACAGCGAGCGTCAGGCTTTGTTTAGCCGTTTGGTAAAGAACTTTACTGGTAAGCGCAAGGATTTATCAGGTTTTCGAGAGCAAGTTTATCGGATTTACAACTTTCTGCAGTCAACTAGCAGCCCTCAGCGCTGGCTGGAAGAAACCTTCCTCTATGGCTATGAGCACAGTGATTTTGCGGCAGAGAGAGAGAGGATATTTGGTCAAATCAAATCATCCCTTTGGGAGCTGGAAACCTTCTTTTCTGCCCATCTGGAGCATGAAGGAAGAGAATTTGCAGGTGCTAAATATCAGGAAAATGTCCAAGATGCTTTGACCGTCTTATCAGGCCTGAATGAACGGTCCTCAATAGAAGAAACAGCTCAGATTCTCAAACAGATTGTGGCACTATCCCAACTGTCCAATGGCCAGGCCTTTACAGCTCGGGTTGGCAAGAATGCAGACGAGCTCAAAAAAGAGATGGCCAAGGACTACAATGAGACCAGGAAGCCTATGATTGAGCGGCTGCGAAGCTTCGACCAGCAGCTTTATCAGCTGGACTTTATCGAGCAGCATCAGGATGAGTGCCTGCCTCTGGTTGAGCTTCTGCGGGATTTTGTGGCGGACTTTGCACAGGCTTATTTGGAGCGTAAGAAGGCGGAAAATGCCTTTGAATTTGGTGACATCAGCCATTTTGCTATTGAGATTTTAGAGACTTTTCCAGAGGTGCGTCGCTTTTATCAGGAACGCTACCACGAGGTCATGGTGGATGAGTATCAGGATACCAACCACACGCAGGAGCGCATGCTGGACTTGCTTTCCAGAGGGCAAAATCGCTTTATGGTGGGCGATATCAAACAGTCTATCTACCGTTTCCGTCAAGCCGATCCGCAGATTTTCAGTGATAAGTTTAAGGCCTATCAAGAGGATGGCAGTCAGGGCAAGCTGATTGTCTTCAAGGAAAATTTCCGTAGTCATCTTGAGGTGTTGGAAGCGACCAACGATGTTTTTAAACGCCTGATGGATGAAGAAGTTGGGGAAATTGACTACAATGAAACCCACTATCTGGTGGCTGGCAATCCAGCTAAACGTGAGCCTAATCCAGCCAACCGCGCTTCCTTCTTAATCTATGAAGGCTCTAAGGTGAGTCCGGAAGAGGAGGCTGATGAGGGCTTGCCACAGGCAGTATCAGCTGGGGAAGTGGACCTAGTCATCAAGGAAATCATTCGCCTGCACAATGAAGAAGGAGTGGCTTTTAAAGATATTACGCTGCTGACGGCTTCCAGAACTCGCAATGATTTGATTTTAGCTGCCTTTGAGCAGCACCAGATTCCGCTGGTACCAGATGATGGCGCCGCAAACTATCTGCAGTCAGTAGAGGTACTGGTTATGCTAGATACTCTGCGGACCATCAATAATCCGCTGAATGACTATGCCCTGACCGCCCTTCTCAAGTCTCCCATGTTTGACTTTGGTGAGGACGAGCTGGCTCGGCTGTCCCTGCAGGCCAGTCAAGAGCGTTCTCAGGAAAATCTCTATGAAAAATTGCTTAATGCCCTCCAAGAAAGAGGTTTGCAAACAGCTTTAGTCACTGAGGAACTGCAGAAAAAATTGCAGCATTTCCATGAGACCCTGCAAAGCTGGCGGACCTATTCCAAGACGCACTCCCTGTATGATTTGATTTGGAAGATCTACCAGGACCGTTTCTACTATGACATGGTGGGGACTCTGGCCAATGGTGCCCAGAGACAGGCCAATCTCTATGCCCTCTCTTTGCGGGCCAATGAGTATGAAAAGTCTAGCTTTAAAGGCCTGTCTCGCTTTATCGGGATGATAGACCGTATCTTGGAAAATCAGCATGATCTAGCCAGTGTGCCAGTGGCGGCGCCTAAGGACGCCGTTCGTCTCATGACCATTCACAAGAGTAAGGGGCTGGAGTTCAAGTATGTCTTCCTGCTCAATATGGATAAGGCCTTCAACCGTCAGGATAGCAGCTCTGCTATTATCCTTAGCCGGACCAAGGGAATCGGCATTAAGTATGTAGCGGATGTATCGGTGTCTGTGGAAGACCCCTATGCGCCGAATCAGCTGCGCATTTCTATGGATACGCTGCCTTATCAGCAGAATCTAGCGGAGCTGCAGTTGGCTAGTTTGTCTGAGCAGATGCGTTTGCTTTATGTGGCCATGACGCGGGCTGAAACCAAGCTCTATCTGGTCGGCAAGGGCAGTCAAGAGGCCTTGGATAAGCGTCAGTGGGGCAAGAGCCAACAAGGGCGTTTGTCTGCCAGTCTGCGCAGCCAGCTCAACAATTTCCAAGACTGGCTCTATGCCATTCAGGCTGTTTTTTCTGATGAGAATCTCGCCTATGAGACCCGTTTTGTCACTGATGAGGAGTTAACTGCTGAAGAGATAGGGCGAATTAATGAGCCTGTGCTCTTTCCAGCGGATGATTTGACAGATAATCGTCAGTCGGACGACATCCGTCGAGCTCTGGATATTTTAGAAAGCGTGGACCGGCTGAATAGCCAGTACCGATCTGCCATTGAGCTGCCTAGTGTACGAACTCCAAGCCAGATTAAGAAGTTTTATGAGCCCATCATGGATACGGATGGTCTGGATATCATGGATGAGCGAGCAGCTTTTCGGCCTCAGCCTAGCTTTGAGTTGCCTGATTTTGGCAGAAAAGCCACGGTGACTGGGGCGCAAGTCGGCAGTGCCGTTCATGAACTCATGCAGCGAATTCCTTTGGATAGCAGGCCCAGCATGGCTGTACTTCGTTCTGCCTTGGCTCAGGTTCAGGCCGATGAAGCGGTCAAAAAGCAGATTCAACTGCCTAAGATTGCATCTTTCTTCGAGACGGATTTGGGGCGACTCTTGATTGAGAACAGTGATAGAGTTCGTCGAGAAGCACCATTTGCCATGCTCAAGCAGAGATGAGGACAGCGGTCAGGAGTTTGTTTTTGCGGGGATTTTTGGATGGCTATCTGCTCTTTGAGGACCGGATTATCCTCTTTGACTACAAGACGGATAAATACAAAGAGCCATCTGAGCTGATTGCTCGCTATCGAAGCCAGCTAGACTTATATGCTCAAGCTCTCAGCCGCTCTTATGGCATTTCGCAGATTGAAAAATATTTGATTCTGCTAGGCGGTGAGCAGCTGCAGGTGGTTAAGGTTGACTGATTCGTTTGTCGTGTCCGGAAAGGAAGGAAGCCTGTGGAACAGTTAGAACGGATTCAAAAAATGGAAAAGCACCTGAATAAATATTCTCAGGTATTGGCAAGAGCTCAGGAAGCTTTAGCTGAACTAGAGCGCTGCCAGTCAGATTATATCCAGCTGAGGGACTACTATACTGGTCAGGAATTTTTTGATGATTTAGAATTCTCGAATGGACCGGATTTCCCTGAAAATATAGCGTGCGGCGTCTTAAGTGAAGATGCTGTCTATGACCTGATGGGGGAGCATTTTGAAACAGCGATTAACCTGTTGGATTTGTCCAGCTCTATGCTGAAAGAGCGTTAATTTATTTAGAAAGAAAAAAATATTCAATTTTTTTCAATTTTCCTCTTGCTTTTTAATAAAAATTCATGTAGAATATTCAACAATAAATTGAAAGCGATGAGAGAAAAAGTCTAAGACAAGAAACAGAGAGTGCCTAATGGTGAGACGGCATGCAATACTTAGACGACACATTCTTGAGTGCGGATGCGAAATCAGTCAGCAGTCTGAGACTAGTGTCCGACGGCTGATTGCCGTTATCAATCTGGAGTCTCGTACTCCCAGAGGGTCCTCAGGCGACTGAGGTCCGAATAAAGGTGGAACCGCGTGTCAACGTCCTTGCAAAGTTTTTTTGCGAGGGCTTTTTATTATATTTAAATCAGAAGATTCCCTATTTTCCTTTAGCAAAGCGGTAAATTTCGTCTTTCATTTATTAGAAGTTCTAAAAGATAATCAGAGTCAGATAATGGCTAGTGCGTGAAAGAGAGGTGGCAAGATGGTTAAGCTAAAAGGTCTCAGGCAGATCAATCCCTATGTAGCAGGGCAGCAGCCTAATGAGCCAGACATGATTAAGCTCAATACCAATGAAAATGCTTATGGACCAAGTCCTAAGGTGGCAGAGGCCCTGCAGAACTTTGATGTCCAGGAGTTGCGAAAGTATTCCAGTTTGGACCAGACGGAGCTTTGTCAGGCTTTGGCGGCAAACTTGGGTGTATCACCCGACCAGCTCATTATCGGAAACGGAAGTGACGACATCTTGTCCATGGCTTTTCTGGCCTTCTTTAACAGTGGCGAGTCGGTCTTATTTCCAGACTTGACCTATGGTTTTTACAAGGTCTGGGCTGACCTCTATCACGTGCCTTTTCGCGAAATCCCTCTGACAGATGATTTTGAGGTCCATCCGTCAGATTATTTTGGAGATAATGGCGGCATTATCCTAGCTAATCCTAATGCTCCGACGGGGATTTATCTGCCGCTGGAACAGTTGGAGGAAATTCTGGCGTCCAATCAAGATGTGGTCGTGGTGGTGGACGAGGCCTATATTCACTTTGGCGGTCAATCTGCCCTGCCTCTTCTAGAAACCTATCCCAACCTCTTTATCACACGGACCTTTTCCAAGGATGCGGCCTTGGCTGGTTTGCGGGTAGGTTACGGCATTGGCCATCCAGACTTAATAGCCGTCATGAAAGCTGTTAAGGACTCCATCAATCCTTACTCAGTGGATATGTTAGCAGAGCGTTTAGCCCTTGCGGCAGTGAAAGATTGGGATTATTATCTCGAGACCGGTAGAGCCATTCAAGAGACCCGAGATTGGTTTGCTGGGGAATTGGCTGCGCTGGATTTCCAAGTCCTGCCAAGTCAGACCAACTTTGTCTTAGCCCAGCCTACTAGAATCTCTGCAGCAGAGCTTTTTCAGCAGTTAGAGGAGCTTCAGATTTATGTGCGGTATTTTCCAAAAGCAGAACGAATCAAAGACTTTCTGCGTATCTCTATCGGACGGCGAGAGGAGATGGAAGCAGTCCTGGCAGCTATCAAGGAAATTTGCAGCGGCTGAGAGTTAGACTCAGAGCCAGTCAGTGTAAGAATAGAGCAAGAAAGGAAAGCAGCCTATGAATAAAATCACCCTTCCGATTGGCATGCATGACAAGCTTTTCAAGAGGGCGCGTGTAACCTACGAGATTGAGCGGGACATCAGTGATTTCCTGATGGCTCAGGGCTTCAATCGGATTGACACGCCGACTTTGGAGCACTTCGAGGTCTTCAGTGACCATGTGGAGCCCCATCATTATCATCTTTTCGATAAAAAAGGCGAGCTATTGGTGCTACGGCCTGATGTGACCAGCCAGATTGGTCGGGTCATTGCTTCGACCAGAGTGCATACGCCGACCAAGTTTTCCTATTCGGGCAAGGTTTTTCACTATCAAGAAGAGCTGCGCGGTCTTGCCAACGAGCTCAGCCAAGCTGGTATTGAGATTATCGGTCATCCAGCTCGCGAGGCGGTGCTTGAGGCGATCAAGACAGCCAAGCAGTCGCTGGATTTGGTGCAAGTTAAGTCTTATCAGTTTGAGTTTTCCCATGCAGCAATCCTGCAGACAATCCTAGAGAGTCTGGCCTTGGATTCGCAGGAGGAGGCCCAGCTGCTTGATTATATTCGCAAGAAAAATCGGACAGGACTCTTTGAATTCACCCAGACCAGAGCGAGTGAATTTGATGATTTTTTGCAGGAGTTGCCCTATTTGTTTGGTCCTAGCCAACAGGTTTTAGCTAGGGCTAGAGAGATAGTTGACAACGAGCGGATATTGACGGCTCTAGATGATGTAGAGCAGGTTCTGCAGAGCCTATCAGGCTTGCTGGAGCAGACAACGATGGACTTGGGACAGGTGGCGGCCATGCCTTACTATACCGGCCTGACCTTCAAGGTCTTTGGCGACCGAGTACCAGATGCCTTTCTATCTGGTGGTCGCTATGACCAGCTTTTCAAGCGCTTCGGGGCAGCAGAGCTGACAGCTATCGGCTGGTCCCTAGACATTGACAGTGTCTATCAGGCCATTCATGATGACCTGCCGGACGAGGGCGGAAAGGAAGGTGATGGCAGATGAGTCAGATTACCATTGCCCTGACCAAGGGGCGGATTGAGGAAGATACGGTCAAGCTCTTGACCAAGGCTGGCTTTGATATGTCCTTCATGGCAGACAAGGGCCGCAGCTTGATTTTTGAAAGCCCAGACGGTCGCTTTCGCTTTCTCTTGGTCAAAGGGCCTGACGTGACGACCTATGTGCGCCATGGAGTCGCTGATTTGGGAATTGTTGGTAAGGATATTCTCTTTGAGCATCCGACTGGCTATCTGGAGCTGCTGGATCTGAACTTTGGCCTTTGTAAATTCTCACTGGCCTCGGTGCCCAGCTATGACCCTCATGATCACAAGCGCAAGCGGATTGCGACCAAGTACCCAACGGTGGCGACTGACTATTTTAATCAAAAAGGGGAGGATGTGGAAATCATCTCCATCCAAGGCAGCGTGGAGATTTCACCGGTGCTGGGTCTGGCGGATGCCATTGTCGACATTGTTGAGACAGGGCATACCCTGTCAGCTAACGGCCTGCTGGTTTTTGAAGACATTTGTCGGGTGTCCGCCCGGCTCATTGCCAATCAGGCTTCCCTGAAAAATAACCCGGATATCATGCCTTTTGTGGCAAAGATTGAATCCCTAGTAGGAAGAAGAGAGGTGGCTTTTAAATGACAATTATCAAGCGTTTAAGCGGAAGTAACGAAGAAATTTCACGGATTTTATACGAAGAGCAGCTGCAGCTCAGCCAGCAGAACTTAGATGTGGAAGAAGCGGTGGCTGAGATTATTGAAACGGTCAAACAAGACGGTGACCAAGCTTTAAGAGACTATACCATGCTCTTTGACAAGGTTGAGGTGGCAGAATTTGAGATTGGGCAGGAGCTGATTGACCAGGCCTTTGAGGAGATTGATCCAGAGGTCTTGTCTGCCCTGAAAAATGCCCAAGCCAATATCGAATCCTACCACCGCCAGCAGTTGGAGACTGGTTTTGAGGATAGTCCCAGTGAGGGCGTTGTTCGTGGTCAGTTGATTCGGCCGATTGAGCGGGTTGGTACCTATGTACCTGGGGGCACTGCAGCATATCCGTCCTCCGTTCTCATGAATGTTATCCCAGCCAAGATTGCCGGTGTCAAAGAAATCATTATGATTACACCGCCCCAGGAGCACTTTACTCCCAGCGATTTTGGTCGCTGCCAAGCTGGCTGGTGTGGATCAGATTTTCCAAATTGGCGGAGCCCAAGGTGTAGCTGCTCTGGCTTATGGAACTGAGAGCATTCCCAAGGTGGATAAGATAACTGGACCGGGCAATATCTTTGTGGCTACAGCCAAGAAGATGGTTTATGGTGTCGTGGGAATTGACATGATTGCCGGACCTTCGGAGATTGGAGTCATTGCAGATTGCTCAGCCAGTCCAGTCTATGTGGCAGCTGACCTCTTGTCGCAAGCTGAGCACGACAAGCTGGCTCGGGCTATTCTGGTGACCGACTCGGAGGAGCTGGCAGACCAAGTCGAAGCAGAACTGGACAGACAGCTGAAAGAGCTGCCGCGAGAGAAAATCGCGCGTGCTTCGATTGAGAACAACGGCCGCATCATCCTTGCGCCTTCTAAGGAAGCCATGTTTGAGCTTATGAATCAGGTGGCACCTGAGCATTTGGAGATTGCCATGGATGATGCTTACAGCTATCTAGATCAGGTTGAAAATGCCGGCTCTGTTTTTATGGGACACTATACCAGTGAGCCTATCGGTGATTACTATGCGGGAGCCAATCACGTTTTGCCGACCACCAGCACCAGCCGTTTTTCATCAGCTCTAGGTGTCTATGACTTCATCAAGCGCATCCAGTACACCCAGTATAGCCGTGCTGCTGTAGGGGCGGCTGACAAGGATATTACCAGTCTGGCCTATGCAGAAAGCCTGCAGGGACATGCCAAGGCCATCGAAGCCCGCAGACAGAAAAAATAGAAGGAGTTGCCATGAGACAAGCTGAAATCAAGCGTAAAACACAGGAGACCGATATTGAACTGGCTGTGAATCTCGACCAACAGGAGCCGGTAGCTATCGAGACTGGTGTCGGATTCTTTGACCACATGCTGACCCTTTTTGCCCGCCACAGTCGGATTTCTCTGACGGTCAAGGCTGAAGGTGATCTTTGGGTGGATAGCCACCATACAGTCGAGGATGTGGGCATTGTGCTGGGGCAGGCTCTGCGTCAGGCTTTGGGAGACAAGGCCGGTATCAACCGCTACGGCACTAGCTTTGTGCCTATGGATGAAACGCTAGGTATGGCCAGTCTGGACCTATCCGGTCGCTCTTATCTGGTCTTTGAGGCTAATTTTGACAATCCCAAGCTTGGGAATTTTGATACTGAGCTGGTAGAGGAATTTTTCCAAGCCCTAGCCTTTAATCTGCAGATGAATCTGCACCTGAAAATCCTTCATGGCAAGAACAGCCACCACAAGGCGGAAAGCCTCTTTAAAGCGACTGGCCGAGCTCTGCGGGAGGCTATTACGATAAATCCAGAGATTCATGGAGTCAACTCCACCAAGGGCTTGCTCTAGCTTGCCCTTCTGAGTGAAAGGAGTTGATGTAGAGATGATGATTGTTATTGATTATGACGCGGGAAATACTGCCAATGTTCTCCGCGCTCTGGCTCAGGTCGGAGTAGAAGCGCGTCTGTCAGCTGACCCGCAGGAAATTTTAGCTGCCGATGGTTTGATTTTACCAGGTGTCGGTGCTTTTCCTACTGCCATGCAGGAGTTGGAAAAGCGAGGGCTGGTGTCAGTTATTCAGGAGGCTGTGGCTGATGGCAAGCCTCTCTTGGGCATTTGCTTAGGCATGCAGCTCCTGCTGGAGGTTGGATTGGAGAATGGTCAAAGCTCTGGACTGGGTTTGATTCCCGGTGTTTGCCGCCGGATTCCGGACCAGGCTGGTCTGCCTGTGCCTCACATGGGCTGGAATGACTTACAAATCCAGCAGTCGTCTGCTTTGACAGCTGGTCTTGATGGCCAGTCAGTCTATTTCGTCCATAGCTACTATACGGATGTTCCGGAGGAGTACTTGGATGTGACGGCTGATTATGGGCTGCCTATCCCAGCCATGATTCACCAAGGGTCGGTCTTTGGCTGCCAGTTTCACCCAGAAAAGTCTGGTGCTGTTGGCCTCGGTATCCTAGAGAAGTTTAAGGAGTATGTCTATGAAAATACTGCCCGCTATTGATATCAAAGATGGCCAGGCCGTCCGCCTTTTTAAAGGGGATTTTAGCAAGAAGACGGTAGTCAATCCCGATGTCTTGGAGCAAGCTCGAGTTTTCAAAGAAGCCGGGGTTACTATGATTCATGTGGTTGACTTGGACGGAGCCTTAGAAGGTCGGGCGGCCAATCGGGATTTGATTGCCCAGATTAAAGCGGAAACTGGTCTAGCTATCCAAGTCGGGGGCGGCATCCGCAGTCTGGAGCAGATTGAAGATTACCTGGCGGTTGGCATTGACCGTGTCATTATTGGCTCTATGGCTGTTAAGAATCCTGAATTTGTTGAGGCTGCGCTGGAGCGCTTTGGAAGCAGCAAAATCGTGATTGGCATTGATGCGAAAGAGGGTCTAGTTGCGACTGAGGGCTGGCTGGAAACCAGCAATCAGGACTATATCAGTCTAGCGCTGGCCATGGAAAAACTCGGTGTCCGACTCTTTGTCTATACAGATGTGGACCGAGACGGGACTCTGACTGGTCCCAATATCCAGCATTATCAAAAATTGCTGGCGTCCCTCAAGCATGCTCATGTCATTGCCTCTGGTGGCATCCAGTCAGCGGATGATTTAGAAGAGCTGAAAAAACTGGGTTTGGCTGGAGCCATTGTGGGCAAGGCCTATTACAGTGGACGAATTAGCCTAGATCAGATCAAGAAAGCAGAAAGGGGATAGACATGCTGAAAAAACGAATCATTCCCTGTCTGGATGTCAAGGACGGTCGGGTGGTCAAGGGCATCAACTTTGTCAATCTGACTGATGTGGGCGATCCAGTCGATGCGGCCAAGGCTTACTATGAAGCTGGCTGCGATGAGTTGATCTTTCTGGACATCACCGCCACCCATGAGGAGCGGGACACGACGGTCGAGATGGTCCGGCGCGTGGCGGAGCAGGTTTTCATTCCCTTTACCGTCGGGGGCGGCATTCGCACGGTTGAGGACATGAAGCGGATGCTGCAGGCTGGGTGCGGATAAGGTTGCAGTTAATTCCTCAGCACTGGCAAATCCTCAGCTTTTGGCTGACTGCGCTGAGAAATTCGGCAGCCAATGCGTGGTACTGGCTGTGGATGCTAAGAAAGAAGCGGATGGCAGCTGGCATGTCTATCTGGCTGGTGGCCGCAAGGACAGCGGTCGCGACCTGTTAGACTGGGTTCAAGAAGCTGTCAGTCTTGGAGCGGGGGAAATTCTTTTGACCAGTATGGACAAGGACGGGACCAAGTCTGGTTTTGACTTGCCAATGCTGGAAGCCGTCTCCCAAGTGGTTTCCGTTCCTATCATCGCCTCTGGTGGTGCTGGCAGTAGCCAGCATATCCTAGAAGTTTTTGAAAAGACTGCAGCGACAGGGTGCCTTGGCAGCTTCGATTTTCCATTATGGTCAGGTCTCCATCGCAGAGACCAAAAGAGCCATGCAGAAAGCTGGATTGGAGGTACGCATCTGATGACAAAAGTAAAGTTAGATTTTCAAAAGCAAGGCGGTCTCATACCTGCCATTATCCTAGACCACACCAGCAAAGAGGTCCTTATGCTGGCCTATCTCAATGAAGAAGCCTACCATCTGACCCGCACCAGCGGTCAGATGTGGTACTGGAGCCGGTCACGTCAGGAGCTTTGGCATAAGGGAGCCACCAGCGGCCACTATCAGACTGTCAAAAAAATCACAGCTGACTGCGACCTAGATACCCTGCTGATCGAGGTAGACCAACTGGGAGCAGCCTGTCATACCGGTGCTAGATCCTGCTTTTTCCATTCAATCTGGGAAGAGGATGGCAGCAAAGCTGACTAAAAGCTCCCTTGCTTTACTTTTGTACTTGGTTAATGCAAAAATAAAACTAAGAAGTCAGTATCAAGACACAAACCTGCCATTGGAAAGAATGGTTTTTTATAGTAAAATAAAGGACAGTAACAAGGAGATACTATGCTAGAAACCCTCTATCAAGAAGCCCTCAAACGCAAAAAAGAGCCCAAGGAAGGCTCCTATACCAGCTATCTCTATGACAAGGGGCTGGACAAGATTCTCAAAAAAGTCGGTGAAGAAGCGACAGAAGTGGTCATTGCGGCTAAAAATGCTGATAAGAACGAGATGGCCAATGAGACAGCTGATTTGCTCTACCATCTGGCGGTCGCTCTCGTCGAGACTGGCGTCAGTCTGGAAGAGGTAGAGGCTGTCCTCCAGGCCCGTCAGGGCAAGCAGAGCCGGATTCATGACCGACCTGAAATTGACCATTACTAAACGGATATAAGATTTGCAGAAAGGCGGTCCAGCATGCGCGACAACCATCTTCATACCTATTTTTCCTATGATTCTGAGGCGGATTTCTGTGACTATCTGGACCATTATGAGGGCGAGATTGTCACCACCGAGCACTATGATTTGTCCAATCCCTACCCTTATGAAAGCCGCCTCGCCCCACGATGATGTGCCTGACTATGCGGCCTATTCAGCAAAAATAGCAGAGCTGAACCAGCAGTATGGCAACCGCATCAAAAAGGGCATTGAAATTGGCTATTACGCTCCGCGTAAGGACGATATCTCTAGCTTTCCTAACGGACAAGGATTATGACCTCAAGCTCCTGTCTGTCCACCACAATGGCAGCTTTTGACTATCTGGAAGAGCCAGTCCTGCAGCTGGATAAGATGGAGCTGATTCCCTCCTACCTTAGAGAGTTAGAAGAGGCTATCGAGGCTGTGCCAGCAGATGTACTAGCTCACTTTGACTATGGTTTCCGAAAATTTGCGCTTACCGTAGAGGAGTTAAAAACTTTTGAACCAGAGCTGCGACAGCTTTTTCACAAGATGATTGACCATGGTCTGGCCTTTGAGCTCAACTGCAAGTCCATGTACCTCTATGGTCACGAGGAACTCTATATCTATGCTCTCTCTTTAGTCAAGGAGCTGGGCGGCCAGCGCTTTTCAGTGGGATCAGACGGCCACAAGCTGGATCATTTCCGATTGCAGTTTGATCGAGTCGCCAAAATCTTAGAGGAGGTCGGCATAGGTGAGGAGCAGTTGATTTAGAAGGAGAAATTGTGATTGAGATTAGGCCCTTAAAACCAGAGGAAATCCCGCTCTTAGAGGAATTTCTTTACCAAGCTATTTTTATCCCCCAAGGTCTAGCGTCGCTGCCCAGAAGTATCTTGAAGGAGCCAGAACTAGAGATGTATATCAAGGACCTTGGTCAGCAGCCAGATGATTGGGCTTTAGCAGCAGAAGTGAACGGCCGGCTGGTCGGAGCTGTTTGGGTTCGCATCATGAAAGATTATGGCTATTATGACGACCGGACTCCCTCTCTGTCCATTTCATTCCTGTCTGAGTTCAGAGGTCAAGGTCTAGGGCAGCAGTTGATGACAGCCATGCTGGACTTGCTCAAGGCCAAAGGCTATTCAAGTGTCTCCCTCTCCGTTTCCAAAAGACAATCCCTGCCGTTCGCTTTTTATCAAAGACTGGGCATTTGTCACGGTTGAGGAGAGGGAAGATGATTATTTGATGCTGTGCCGATTGTAGAAGGAGAAAGACCAGCCCAGACGAGCGGTCTTTTTCATATTAAATTCTGTGAGTGTAGACTTAGTTTGAAACTCAATTTTTGACTACGTTTTTCCTTCAAAAGCTAAAAAGCCTGGATTTCCAGGCTTTTTTTAGTGACATATGTGCAGGCTTAGTGTGCTACACGTTTGCGAGCTGCTTTTTTTACGGTTTTTCTTCGATGAAAGCCGCTTTTTTTGTTCTTCAGGTTCGATGACTTTTTTTCTTGACTGCATATACTGCGCCTGCCACGGCAGCAACAGTAGCTGCAACTCCTGTAAGAACGCCTTTTCCAAATCCTTTAGCCATGTGATTTCTCCTTTTCTGAACTTTTATTATTTATGTTATAATTAATAGTAACGAAAAATCAAAATTTTTTCAAGGAAAAAAGATGAAAACCAAGATAATTGTGATAGTGGGGCCTACAGCAGTTGGAAAAACAGCTCTGAGTATTGAGGTAGCCAAGCGCTTTAATGGTCAAATCATCAGCGGTGACAGCCAGCAGGTCTATCGTGGCTTTGGATATTGGTACGGCCAAGATTCGTCCTGAAGAGCAGGAGGGCATTCCCCATCATCTGCTGGATGTGCGGGAGGTTGGCGAAAGCTACTCTGCCTATGATTTTGTGACTGAGGCGGCTCAGGCTATTCGTGAGATTGCGGCTCAAGGACAGCTTCCCATCATTTGCGGTGGCACAGGGCTCTATATCCAGAGCTTGCTCGAGGGCTATCATCTGGGTGGCTCCGTCCCTCACGAGGAGATTCTGGCCTATCGGGCGCAGCTGGACAGTTGGTCAGATGAGGATTTGTTTGAAAAAATAGCAGAGCTGGGTATCGAGATTCCCCAGACTGAAATCGACGCAGGGCTATGAGGGCGCTAGAGATTGCTCAGTTAGGCGGTCAACTAGAAAACAATCAACCAGATTATGAAGCCCTGCTGATTTGTCTAGATGATGAGCGAGAGCGACTTTATGAGCGAATCAATCAGCGAGTAGATCTGATGCTAGAAGCCGGACTTTTAGAAGAAGCCCGCTGGTTGTATGAGCAGGCTCCGACCAGTCAAGCCAGCAAGGGTATCGGCTACAAGGAACTTTTTCCCCTACTTTGAAGGTCAGATGAGCCTTGAAGAGGCCGTGGATAAGCTCAAGCAGAATACCCGCCGTTTCGCCAAGCGTCAGCTGACTTGGTTTCGCAACCGGATGTCCGTGACCTTTTATCAGGTGGGAAATCCAGACTATAAAAATCAGGTCATGGAAGACATCAAGAAGTTTTCTGGACAAGTAGCTGGCTGACCAAGTCTTAGTAAGGATATGAGATGATAGAAACAGAGAAAAAAACAGAGCGTGTCTTTCTGGTCGGTGTGGAACTGGCAGACACGGAGAATTTTGACCTATCTATGGAGGAGCTGCAAAGTTTAGCTAAGACGGCAGGGGCTGAAGTAGTCGGCTCCTATAGCCAGAAGCGGGAAAAGTATGATAGCAAGACCTTTGTTGGCTCTGGTAAGTTAGAAGAAATCCGGCAGATGGTTGATGCCGAAGAGATTTCGACCGTCATTGTCAATAACCGTCTGACACCTCGCCAAAATGTCAATCTGGAGGAAAGCTTGGGGGTTAAGGTCATTGACCGTATGCAGCTGATTTTGGATATTTTTGCCATGAGGGCTAGGAGTCATGAGGGCAAGCTGCAGGTGCATCTAGCCCAGCTCAAGTATCTGCTGCCTCGCTTGGTTGGCCAGGGGATTATGCTCAGCCGTCAGGCTGGTGGAATTGGCTCCCGCGGGCCTGGTGAAAGCCAGCTGGAGCTCAATCGACGTAGCGTCCGCAATCAGATTCATGATATTGAGCGCCAACTCAAAGCAGTGGAGAAAAATCAGGGCGACCGTTCGTGAAAAAGCGGTTAGAGTCCAGTATTTTCAAAATCGGCCTCATCGGCTACACCAATGCGGGCAAGTCCACTATCATGAACTGCTTGACCAGCAAGAGCCAGTATGAGGCCGACGAACTCTTTGCGACGCTAGATGCCACGACCAAGAACATCAACCTCAGTGGTCAGCTCAATGTCACGCTGACTGACACGGTCGGCTTCATTCAGGATTTGCCAACAGAGTTGGTCTCTAGCTTTAAGTCCACACTGGAAGAGAGCAAAAATGTCGATCTGCTGGTTCATGTCATTGACGCCAGCGACCCTCACCATGAGGAACACGAAAAGACTGTCCTCGACATCATGAAAGAGCTGGACATGCTGGATATTCCACGGCTGACTCTTTATAACAAAGCGGACAAGGCGGAGCATTTCACTCCGACCCTTACTCCTTATTCTTTGATTTCGGCTAAGGCGGACAATAGCAGAGCTCTTTTGCAGCAAGTCCTGCTGGAGCGGATGAAAGAGTTATTTTTACCTTTTACCATCAAGGTAGCGCCGGCTAAAGCCTACAAGATTCATGATTTAGAGAAAGTCGTGATTATGGGGAATCGAGAATACATAAACGATGTCGAAGTCATTTCAGGCTGGATTGCCGAGAAAAACAAATGGAAGCTGGAAGAATTTTATGATTGATTATATTGACTTGGCCCTCAAATACGGCGGCTTTACTAGTCTAGACAGGGTCTACTTAGAGCAAGTGTTGGCTGGGCTGACAGAGGAGCAGAAGCGTAGCTTTATCACTCCGCCACCCAGCGTTATCAATGCTTACTTTGCTGAGCTTTATCAAAAGAAAAGTCCTGAAGCCGCGACAGCCTATTTTTTAGAGATTAGTCAGGCGCTGGACTTGTGGAATCCGAATCCAAGTTTTTTAGAAAATAAACCTTTTGTACGACTTAATCTTTCTGGCAAGTCCTATGGATTTTGCTATGAGAGCGAAAAAGTCGGCTTGGTCTTCCCTGAAAAGCCAGAACCGGTAACAGCTGACTTGCTCTTTGAAATCGCTCAAGTCTTTCCACAGTACTTGCTCTACGAAGATGCTGGGAGAATAAAAATGACACCTCTCAAAGCTGAGTCTCAAGTCGTGGACAGTCAGGCGCTGACTGCCTTGACCGATTGGCAGCAGCTGGCTGATGGCAGCCAGAGGGTTCTGGGCTACAATCAAGACGAAGTGAGTCAGCTGGCTCAGTCCTATGCTGGCAGAAAATACTATCACTCGCAGAATCGCTCTGCCATGATTTATATCATTTAGAAAGAAAAACATGCAATTACAATTTTTAGGAACCGGAGCCGGTCAGCCTTCCAAAGCTCGCAATGTATCTAGTCTCGTCCTCAAGCTTTTGGAGGAAATCAATGAGGTCTGGATGTTTGACTGCGGTGAGGGGACCCAGCACCAGATCTTGGAGACGACAATTAAACCGCGCAAAATCAGCAAGATTTTCATCACCCATCTGCATGGCGACCATATTTTTGGCTTGCCGGGCTTTTTATCCAGTCGTTCATTTCAGGCCAATGAAGAGCAGACGGACCTAGAGATTTATGGTCCCAAAGGCATTAAAAACTTTGTCCTGTCTAGCCTGCGCGTGTCTGGTTCTCGTCTGCCTTATCGGATTGAATTTTCATGAGTTTGATGAAAACAGTCTGGGCAAGATTCTTGAAACGGATAAGTTCACTGTTTATGCAGATAAGCTGGATCACACGATTTTCTGCGTGGGTTATCGGGTCATGCAGAAAGATTTGGAAGGAACGCTGGATGCTGACAAGTTGCGGGCAGCGGGTGTTCCCTTTGGTCCCCTCTTTGGTAAGGTCAAGAACGGTCAGGATATCGTCCTAGAAGATGGGACTAAAATCATCGCAGCCGATTATATATCAGCCCCTCGTCCGGGCAAAACCATTGCTATTTTGGGTGATACTCGGAAGACATCTGTCAGCGTCCGCTTGGCTGTGGCAGCAGATGTACTGGTCCATGAAGCGACCTATGGCAAGGGAGACGAAAAACTGGCCCGCAATCACGGTCATTCTACCAATATGCAAGCCGCAGAAGTAGCCAAGGAGGCCGGCGCTAAGCGCCTCCTGCTCAATCATATCAGTGCCCGCTTTCTAGCCAAGGACATCAGCCAAATGCGCCGCGATGCCAGCGCTGTCTTTGAAAAGGTCCATGTGGTCAAGGACTTGGAAGAGGTGGAGATATGAGAACCATCATCATCACTGGGGCTAGCGGTGGGCTGGCTCAGGAAATGGTTAAGCTCTTGCCCCATGACCGACTGATTTTGGTCGGACGGAGCAAGGCTAAGCTGGAAAAACTTTATGGAGAAAGGGAAAATCTTGACTTAGTGGAGCTGGATATCACAGATTGCTCAGCTTTGGAAAGATTTGCTGAGCGGATTGACAGCCAGTACGGTCGTGTTGATGTTCTGGTCAATAACGCTGGCTATGGGATTTTTGAAGAATTTGATAAAATCAGCTCCAGCGATATTGAGGCTATGTTTGAGGTCAATACCTTTGCCCTGATGAATCTGTCCCGTATCTTTGGAGCTCGGATGAAGCAGGCAGGTCAAGGACATATCGTCAATATCGTTAGTATGGCCGGCCTCATTGCAAGTAGCAAGTCCAGTCTTTATTCAGCGACCAAGTTTGCAGCGATTGGTTTTTCCAATGCCCTGCGTTTGGAACTTCTGCCTTTTGGGGTTTATGTCACGACGGTGAACCCAGGTCCTATCAAAACTTCCTTTTTCGATCAGGCAGATCCTGATGGTTCCTATGTAAAAGCAGTCGATAAGTATATCTTGGAACCTGACTTTGTAGCAGGAAAAATCGTCAGTTCCTTTGGCAAAAAGAAGCGGGAAATTAATCTACCAGGGATTCTCAATCTAGCCCACAAGCTTTATACACTTTTTCCAAAAATTGCCGACAAGATGGCAGCCAATATGTTTAACTATAAGTGAGGTTTTATGACAGCTAATCTACAAGCTTACAAAGCTCATCTGCAGGCGCCTTGGGGCAAGCTTCAGTATGATATTGTTTTTGCCTTTCTAGAGTCACTGAAGGACAAGAAAATCCTGGATTTCGGCAGTGGTTTTGGAATTGTGGCTGATTTTCTAGCGGAAAAGAACCAAGTGACCGCCATCGAGCCGAACCCAGAAATGATTGCTGAGCGAAAGCAGAACTTTTCCTATGAGCAATTGCATGGCAGCTTGGACCTTCTGCAAACATTGCCAGACCAGTCTTTTGATGTCATCGTATGTCATAATGTCTTAGAGTATGTATCTGCCCCTGCTCTTTATTTAGCAGAATTTTCCCGCCTCTTAAAAAAGGACGGCAAAATTTCTCTGGTTAAGCATCACGAGGTTGGACGCATTATGCATACAGTGGTTTTTGAAAATGACCCAGAAAAGGCCCAGCAGCTTTTGGCGGGGCAGGAATATCAAACTCACAGTATGGGGACTGCTAAGGTTTATCAGGTTCAGGAAGTTATCTCAGGTCTTCCATTAGAAGTTGAGGATTATCAGGGAGTACGAATTTTTTACGGGCTGCAATCCAATGACTACAAAACTGCCCCTGACTGGGCTGAAAAGATGCTTGAGATGGAGCTAGCAGTCTGCAACCAATCTCCTTATCGGGACATCGCTGCCTTTCAGCATGTTTGGCTAGTCAAGTCCTAGGTCAAAGGAAAATAGTGTTCATTTACATCTTAAACAAACCTCGTAAGGAGAAATCTTGGTGCAAAGGAGAGAAGTCATAGAGCCAGAGCAACCTGTCAATTATGCCCTGCTCAGCCTTTTTCAATATATCGCTTCCGTTTTGGTAATTCTGGTTCACTGTCAGAGGCTTTTTGAACATGAAGCTCTACATTTTATTCAGAAGAGTATGTTTGGCCGCATGGCGGTCCCTTTCTTTTTAATTTCTTCAGCCTATTTTTTCCGAGTACGCTGGAAGCGAGAGCACGGTTCTACGAAACTGACTCTGTATATCAAAGGCATTTTAAAGGTCTATGGCTTTTGGAGTTTGGTCTATCTTCCCTACGCTTTGACTTACTTCCAATCTCTGCACTTGCCTCTCTACCTAGCACCGCTGGCTATTCTAGCAGCGCTCTTCTACATCGGAATGAGCTACCAGCTCTGGTATATTCCTGCCTTTCTCTTAGGTTTGCTGCTGGTCCATTTTTTGTATAGGAAGTTGGGTCCCAAGAAAACATTTTCCCTTTTGTTAATTCTCTACGTCTTAGGTGCTATTGAGACATATCACGCCTATCTGGCGCCTAGTCTGCTGACGGACTGGTATGATGCTCTATGCCAAGCTCTTTTTTTCACTAGCAGGAATGGCCTCTTCTATACGCCTATTTTTATCTATTTAGGCTACTTTCTAGCTGATTACGGGCAGATAGCCTTATTTCAGAAGAAACGCTGGCTGTTTCTTCTGTTGGCAAGTCTTTTCCTAGTAGGTGAAGGAGTTCTGGTTTACATGAGGCAGGGACTGGATAAAAATTTTTTCTTTGCTCTCATTCCCTTTACGCTTTTCTTATTCAATTGGCTGTTAAAAACACGGTGGAAGCGCGAAAAAACTGGCGACATTTAAAAGATCTAAGTATCCTTTACTTCTTCCTCCATCCTATCTTTATTGAGTTGTCTTTCTTTCTGCTCAAATCCCAGCAGCTGACCAAGTGGGAAAACTGGCCGTTGGGTCTTCCTTTCTGACGATTATCCTGACCCACCTGACGTCAGAGTTGGTGATTCGATGGCGAGGGAAGAAAAAAACAGAAAAGAAGTGAAAGTTTAGTTTTTCTGAAGATGATCATATAGAGCGTTAAGAGCAACTATCAATTTTGAATAGAATTAACTATAAAATATTTCAAAGGAGTTCTACATGCTTGAACGTCTACAACAGCAGCTGGCTTTTACCAATGAGCTGGAAAAGCTGAAAGCCACTCATCGCAACAATCGAACCCTGGACGCCTATCGTTTTGAGAATTCTGCTGAGCATAGTTGGCAGGGTGCGCTCATGGCGCTAGTCTTTCGAGAATATATCCCCGAAGAAGTTAATCTGGAAAAGGTCATGTCTATGTTACTGATTCATGATTTGGGCGAAATATATGCTGGCGATACTTTTATCTTTGACGATGTAGGGAAGAGCGATTCTTACGATAGAGAGCTTGAGTCCTTGAAAATCAGTTTGGGCAAGTTGCCGTTAGATCAGCAGGATTCCTTTTTAGAGCTTTGGCAGGAGTTTGAGACTGGCATTAGCATAGAGGCTAAATATGCCCGAGTGTTGGATGCTCTGGCCCTCTGCTCAATCACTTGGAAGTCGCTCAGCCTCATGATAACCCTCATGGCCTGACCAAGTCGCAGGTTGTTGCGAAAAAATCCTTTATACAAGAAACCTCTGAAACTCTTTGGGAATTAGCCCAGGAAGTTATTGATCAAAGCGTTGCTAAGGGGCTTTACCTAGATGAGTGAGGCTGATAGCCTTACTCGAAGATAAGAAGTTTGAGACTGGTTGAACCAGTCTTTTCATGTTATAATATTCAGACAAGATTGAACGGAGAAAGTGTTTCACTTATCATGATTAGCTCAAAATACGACTGGCAGTTTGCCACAAATTTTACAGACGAAAAATTTTTAAAAAAGGCTAAAAAAGCTGGATTAGAACCTGCCGCTGCTAGTCTCCTTTACCAAAGGGGTGTGCAGACTGAAGAAGCTTTGCAGGAATTTTTGGAGCCTAGTTTAGACCAGCTTCACGACCCTTATGACCTGCATGATATGGAGCGGGCAGTGGAGCGCATTCGTGTAGCGATTGAGAATTACGAGCAGATTTTGATCTATGGCGATTACGATGCTGATGGTATGACCTCGGCATCGATTGTCAAGGAAGCCTTGGAGCAGCTGGGGGCTGAGTGTCAGGTCTATCTGCCCAATCGCTTTACGGACGGCTATGGTCCTAATAGCAGTGTTTACAAGTATTTTATTGAAAATCAAGGCATCTCGCTCATTATTACAGTGGACAATGGAGTGGCGGGCCTTGAAGCTATCGATTTGGCCCAGTCGCTGGGGGTGGATGTCATCGTGACGGATCACCACTCTATGCCTGAGGAGTTGCCAAATGCCTATGCGATTGTCCATCCGGAACATAGCGGTGCGGATTATCCTTTCAAGCATTTAGCCGGTTGTGGGGTGGCTTTTAAGCTAGCAACAGCCTTGTTGGAAGAAGTCCAAGTCGAACTTTTGGACTTAGTGGCCATTGGGACCATTGCCGATATGGTCAGTCTGACGGGGGAAAATCGGATCTTGGTCAAATACGGCCTTTCCGTCCTCAAAAATACCCAGCGGGTAGGTCTTCAGGAACTCTTCAAAATCGCTGGTATTCAGCCAGATGAACTGGACGAAGAAACAGTTGGCTTCCAGCTTGCTCCCCGCCTCAATGCCTTGGGACGGCTGGATGATCCAAATCCAGCGGTTGAGCTTTTAACAGGCTTTGATGACGAAGAAGCTCGTGATATTGCTCTCATGATTAACCAGAAAAATGACGAGCGCAAGGAAATCGTCCAGCAGATTTATGAAGAAGCACAAACCATGCTGGACCCTAAGAGACCAGTGCAGGTACTGGCTAAGGAAGGCTGGAATCCTGGAGTGCTAGGGATTGTCGCTGGGCGCTTGTTGGAAGAGCTGCACCAGCCAGTCATAGTGCTTAATATTGAGGATGGCATCGCTAAGGGCAGCGCCCGCAGTATTGAAGCGGTCAATATTTTTGAGGCCTTGGACAGTCATCGTGATCTCTTTGTAGCCTTTGGTGGGCATGCTGGAGCGGCTGGAATGACCCTTGAAGCAGACAAGCTGGTGGAGCTTGCTGACATCCTGACAGCTTACATCTTAGACAATGATTTGGATTTGACTGGCAAAACAGCCCTGTACTTAGACGAGGAGCTGTATCTGCCAGAACTGACCCTTGATACACTCAAAAGCTTTGAAAAACTGGCGCCTTTTGGTATGGACAATAAGAAGCCACTCTTTTACCTCAAGGACTTTAAAGTGGACAATGCTCGGACTATGGGGGCTGGCAACAGTCATCTTAAGCTGAAAATTTCTCAGGAAGATGCATCTTTTGAAGTAGTAGCTTTTGGGCAAGGAAGCCTGGCGACAGAGTTTGCCCAAACCAAGAATCTGGAGCTGGCTGTCAGCCTCTCTGTCAATAAATGGAATGGGCAGACCAGTCTCCAGCTCATGCTGGTAGATGCCCGTGTGGACGGTGTTCAGCTTTTCAATATCCGCAGCAAAAATGCGATGCTGCCTGACAAGGTTCCAGTCTTGCGTTTCACAGAGGAATTGCCAGATTTGACAAATAGCAGAGCAGTTGTGGTTTATGACCTGCCTGATGATTTGCAGGTTTTGAAGAAGATTCTTCAGTCTCAGGATTTTGAAGCGATTTACTTTAAAAATGAGATTGCCAAGCCATACTATCTGACTGGTTATGGCAACCGTGAGCAGTTTGCCAAACTCTACAAGACAATTTATCAGTTCCCCGAGTTTGATGTACGCTATAAGCTCAAGGACCTAGCAGCTTACCTGAAAATTGACCCAATTCTCTTGGTCAAAATGATTCAGATTTTTGAAGAGCTGGGCTTTGTCAGCATCACCGAAGGCGTCATGACGGTCAATAAAGAAGCTGAAAAGAAAGAAATTGAAAGCAGTCGTATTTACCAAGATCTCAAGCGCCTAGTCAAAGAGCAAGAACTCATGGCTCTGGGCACTGTGCAGGAGATTTATGATTATTTGATGGAAGCAGACTGAAAATTGTTCAGGTAATCACGTTAAAAAGTGAATGACTTGGACCTATGTCTCAGCATGTTAGGGAAAAGGAAGTTTCGCTCTTTGAGTTGACAGAAGAAATTATAAAGAATAACCAACTCTATATCAGCCTCAATATGGTGGTCTATGAGTGACTCAGACATGATTTTTTAGATTAAATAATAGATACCAATAAAAAAAGTAAGTTTTCTATTACCATTTGGAGGAAAAAGTGATATAATAGAGAGTAAAAAATTTTTTTGAAAGAAAGTATATCATGAATTTAAAAGATTACATTGCAACAATCGAAAATTATCCAAAGGAAGGCGTGACATTCCGTGATATCAGCCCATTGATGGCAGATGGAAATGCTTATAGCTACGCTGTTCGTGAGATTGTGCAATATGCGACAGACAAGAAGATTGACATGATCGTTGGACCGGAAGCTCGTGGTTTTATCGTGGGCTGTCCAGTTGCCTTTGAGTTAGGAATCGGCTTTGCTCCAGTCCGTAAGCCTGGCAAGCTTCCTCGTGAAGTTATCTCAGCCGACTATGAAAAAGAGTATGGTATGGATACCCTGACAATGCATGCCGATGCTATCAAGCCAGGTCAGCGCGTTCTGATTGTCGATGATCTTCTTGCGACTGGTGGAACAGTGAAGGCAACGATTGAGATGATTGAGCGTCTTGGCGGTGTAGTGGCTGGCTGCGCCTTTCTTATTGAGCTGGATGAACTCAAGGGTCGCGAAGTTATCGGCGATTACGACTACAAGGTTCTGATGCACTATTAATACATAGTTTCTAGCTATATCTAGTTAGAGAAAAAGTATAATTGAAAACTATATCTCCTTTCAGTATAATGAAAGTACATTGGATAAACAAAGAATAGGCTGGAAAAGTATTTCCAAGCCTTTCTAACGATTGAAGGAGATATTTTCATGCCAATTAAGATTGATAAGAAACTGCCAGCTGTTGATATTTTAAGTTCTGAGAATATCTTTGTCATGGATGATGATAGGGCTGATCATCAGGATATCCGCCCTCTGAATATTCTGGTACTCAATCTCATGCCCCAGAAAATGGTGACAGAGACTCAGATACTGCGCCACTTAGCTAATACTCCGCTGCAGTTGACTATTGACTTCCTCTACATGAGCTCTCACCAGTCTAAAACGACACGTGCAGAGCATATGGAGACTTTCTATAAGACTTTTGATGAGGTTAAGAATCGCTATTTTGATGGCTTGATTATCACTGGTGCACCGGTAGAGCATCTGCCTTTTGAAGCAGTGGACTACTGGGAAGAATTCCAGCAGGTGATTGAATGGTCCAAGACCCATGTCTTTTCGACTCTGCATATCTGTTGGGGAGCTCAGGCTGGACTTTACGCTCGCTACGGCGTGGACAAGCACCAGATGATGCGCAAATTATCGGGTGTTTATAGCCAGTCAGCTGACAGCAGCAATCTGCTTTTCCGTGGCTTTGACGATGAGTTTTATGCGCCGCATTCCCGTCATACTGAAGTTCTGAAGGAAGATATTGTCAATCTGACCAATCTGGAGATTCTTTCGTATGGAGAGGATACGGGCCTCTCTGTGCTGGCTAGCCGGGACTTGCGAGAGGTATATAGTTTCGGTCACATGGAATACGACCGCGATACTTTATCTAAAGAGTATTTCCGCGATTTGAAGGCAGGGAAGAATCCACATATTCCAGAGAATTATTTCAAAAACGATGATGTCCATGCGACACCGGCCTTGCGTTGGAGTTCGGCCGCAGCACTCTTTTTCAGCAATTGGGTCAATTATGCTGTCTATCAGGAGACACCTTTTGACTGGGAAAGTCCTGAAAATGATGTATCGTTTTTTGCTTATCTATAAGAGGTGACATGACTTATTTATCAGCTTTTAAATCGGGCAATCTAGTAATCCCGAGTGCCCTTCTTTTACATTTTAAGGACATCTTTGATTCCAGCGATGATTTTTTGGTCTGGCAGTTTTTCTATCTGCAAAATACGACTTCCTTGGAAGAGTTGGCACCTAGTCAGATTGCGGAGCATATTGGTAAGACTCTGTCAGAAGTCAATCGCTCTATGTCCCATCTGACGGAGAAAGGTCTCTTGCAGTATAAGACCATTGAGTTGAATGGAGAGACAGAGGTTATCTTTGATGCTTCGCCGGCTTTGGAAAAGCTGGATGAACTGCTGGTAGCCAAAAAGTGGTCCATCAGACTGTGGCAAAGGCACCTCAGAATGTTTTGAAAGACTTGGTGGAGACCTTCCAGCAGGAGCTGGGCCGTCTCTTGACACCCTTTGAAATTGAGGACTTTGACCAAGACTGTTCAAGACGATAAAACCAATCCTGACTTAGTCAAGGCTGCTCTTCGTGAGGCTGTGTTTAATGGCAAGGCTAACTGGAAGTATATTCAGGCTATCTTGCGCAATTGGCGCAAGGAAGGTATCACTACACTTGCTCAGGTAGAAGCCAAGCGGGAAGAACGTGAAGCAGCTAATCCCTCAAAAATGTGACAGTTTCTGATGATTTCCTCAATGCCATGAATCTGTGGAAGGACTGACTTTATTAGATTTACAGCGGCCTGTTAGATGCGACAGGCCCTTGATTTTTATAAAAAAAGGAGAAAAAGTATGACCTATCAATTGCCAAAAGTCTGGTCCGCTGCGAACAGCGACCAAGGGAAATTTTCAGGTATCAATCAGCCTACTGCTGGCGAGCGCTTTGAGCAGAAGCTTCCTGTCGGTAAAGAGCCTTTTTCAGCTTTATTCACTTGGGACTCCAAATGGGAGTCAAGGTGACGATTATGCTGGAGGAACTACTGGCCGCGGGTGTGACGGAGGCTGCCTATGACCTCTATAAGATCAGCATTATGGATGGGGATCAATTTGGTTCTGATTTTTGTGAAAAATCAATCCCAACTCTAAGATTCCGGCCTTGTTGGATCAGTCAGCTGATAAGCCGATTCCTGTATTTGAATCAGCGAATATTCTTCTCTATCTAGCTGAGAAGTTTGGAAAGCTCATTCCGTCAGATTTGGCTGGTCGGACTGAGGTGCTCAACTGGCTCTTCTGGCAGACAGGAGCGGCTCCTTTCTTGGGCGGTGGTTTCGGTCATTTCTTTAATTATGCTCCAGAAAAGCTAGAATATCCTATCAACCGCTTCACAATGGAAGCCAAGCGCCAGCTGGATTTGTTGGACAAAGAATTAGCCAAGAAAGCTTATATTGCAGGAAATGACTACAGTATTGCTGATATTGCTATCTGGTCTTGGTATGGGCAGTTAGTACAGGATAAGCTCTATCCAGGCGCAGCTGAGTTCTTGGATGCTGCATCCTACAAACACCTATCTGCTTGGGCGGAGAAGATTGCATCTCGTCCGGCAGTTCAGCGAGGTTTAGCTGCCGAGTATCAAGAAATCAAATAAAAAAGTGATGGGTAGAACACCCCATCATCAAGTAGCGAGACAAAATCAGTTTATCAACAGGCTGATTTTTCTTTCGTTTCTTTTTTTATACCCTTAAAAATGATATACTGAATAGAAGAATGTTTAGAAAAGAGTGAGCAATGCAAAAAAAGACTATTTCCCAACGCTTGAAGCGAGTAGCTGCTTTTGTGCCGGATGGGGCAAAGTTGCTGGATGTTGGGAGCGATCACGCCTATCTGCCTATTTACCTGATTCAGGAAGGACGGCTTGAGAAGGCTCTGGCCGGAGAAGTGGTAGAGGGGCCTTTTCAGTCTGCCCAGAAAAATGTAGCAGAGCATGGCTTGACGGAGCAGATTGAGGTTCGCTTGGCCAATGGTCTAGAGGCTTTTGATGCGGAAGATCAGATTGACACCATCGTTATTGCTGGCATGGGCGGTCGCTTGATTTCAGAGATTTTGGAAAATGGCAGAGCTAAGCTTGGGTCTATTTCCCGCTTGATTTTGCAGCCCAATAACCGAGAGGATGAACTCCGCAGCTGGCTGGTATCTAACGGTTTTCGCTTGCTGGCTGAGGATATCTTAGAAGAGGCTGGAAAGTTTTACGAAATCCTAGTGGCAGAAGCAGGCCAGCAAACTTTGACAGAGCAAGAAAAGCGTTTCGGACCTTTTCTGATGAAGCAACAGTCACCTGCTTTTCAGCTAAGATGGCAGAAAGAACTGAAGAAACTGGAAGGAGCTCTAGCCCATATCCCAGAAAAGAATGAGCTAGAACGCTCTGCTATGTCCCAAAAAATCGAAAGTATCAAGGAGGTACTCCATGCTAGCAAGTGAAATCATCGCCCGTTATGAAGCCTACTGCCCGCAAGAACTGTCCATGGAGGGTGATATTTCAGGGCTGCAAATCGGGACTTTGGATAAAGAAGTGGACAATGTTCTAGTGGCTCTGGATATTCGCGAGCAGACGGTGGCGGAGGCTATTGAGGCAGGTGCTAGGTTGATAATCGTTAAGCATGCGCCTATCTTTCGCCCGCTTAAGGACCTAGTGGCGGATAAGGCTCAAAATCAAATCATTTTAGACCTCATCAGGCACGATATTGCTGTCTATGTCAGTCATACTAATATTGATGTTGTGGAGGACGGGCTCAATGACTGGTTCTGCCAGTTATTGGATATTGAGGAGACAAGTTTTCTCAGTCAGACGGGGCTAGAAAACGGTATTGGCCGTGTGGGGAAGATTGCTCCTCAGACCTTTGGGGACTTTTGCGGCTAAGGTCAAGGCAAGTTTTGGACTAGATAGTTTGCGTCTGGTTACTTATGAAAAAGCGGATCTCAATCGTGTGATTGAGCGTGTAGCTATTTGTGGTGGCAGCGGTCAGTCCTTTTATCCAGAGGCTATTGCCAAGGGAGCGCAGGTCTACATTACAGGTGATATTTACTATCACACTGCCCAGGAAATGCTGACAGAAGGACTTTTGGCGCTGGATCCTGGACATCATATCGAGGTTCTTTTTACGGAAAAATTAAAAGAAAAGCTTGATACTTGGAAGGCAGAAGAGGGCTGGGAGATTGAGATTTTGGCTAGTCAGGCTTCGACCAATCCTTTCCGACATATTTAAGAGGAAGCGACATGAAAAGAGTAGCAGTGATTGGAGCTGGGATTGTCGGCTCAACAGCAGCTTACTATCTGTCCAAATCCCCAGATGTGGAAGTGACTGTCTTTGATGACGGCAAGGGGCAGGCAACCAAGGCAGCCGCTGGCATTATCAGTCCTTGGTTTTCCAAGCGTCGCAACAAGGCTTGGTACAGGATGGCGCGTCTAGGCGCTGATTTTTATCAAGACTTGATTGCGGATCTGAAAGCGGCTGGAATCCAGACAGACTTTTACCAACAGACAGGTGTTTATCTGTTGAAAAAGGATGAGAGCAAACTGCAGGAGCTTTATGATTTGGCTGTTAATCGCCGAGAAGAGTCGCCTCTAATTGGGGAGTTGAGTCTTCTCAGTCGTCAGAAAGTCCAGAAGAAATTTCCAGACTTACAAGGCTTTGAGCGACTTCTCTATGCTTCCGGCGGTGCCCGTGTGGAGGGAGCACTCTTGACGGAGACGCTTCTGAAAGCCAGTAAGGCAGAACTGGTTGAGAAAAAGGCAAACTTGACAGTAGAAGGAGAGCAACTTCTGGTGGACGGACACGGCTTTGACTGTGTTATCTTAGCTGTGGGGGCTTGGATGGGAGAAATCTTGCAGCCACTGGGCTATGAGACAGATGTTCGGCCGCAAAAGGGACAGTTGCGTGATTTCAGGCTGGCTGAGCAGACTGACGCCTACCCAGTTGTTATGCCTGAGGGTGAGCTGGATATCATTCCTTTTCTGGCAGGCACGGTTAGCGTCGGTGCCAGTCATGAAAATGATCAGGGCTTTGATTTGACGGTAGATAGGACATTGCTGAATCAGTTGCAGCAAGAAGCGGAAACTTATTTGCCAAGGTTGTCTAAAGCAGAGATTCTAGGCGAGCGTGTGGGAACGAGAGCTTATACCAGCGATTTTGCTCCTTTTTTTGGAGCTGTGCCAGACTTACCGCATGTCTACGCTGCCAGCGGATTAGGCTCTTCTGGTCTGACAACTGGCCCGCTCATCGGACGCCAATTAGCTCAGATGGCTTTGGGAGAAGCAGGGGTTCTGGCTCCAGCGGACTATCCTATTGAGCGGTATGTCAAGAAGGTTTGATATGACAGAAACTATTTTGAATTGGGTCAATGTTTGTGTTAAAAAAGATGATGAAATTTTACTGCTTAATCGCCAACATGATAACTTTAAGGGATGGATACAATCAGGTGGCTTCACCAGTCTGAGAATAGACTGGTGAAGGTTGGGGATGGGAAAAGCTTAGCTTTTTACCTTCGTAAAAGTTTCCAGAATCTTTTTTTGAAGCTGCAAGGCGCGAATTAAAAGAAGAAACGGGGCTGACTGCTCTAAACTTGGAATTGAAGGGGATTTCAGGCTTCACTAATCCAAGTAAAGAAGAACGGTATGTATATTACGATTTTCTTTGTACTGCCTTTGAAGGACAAGTTAGGGGAAACGATCATGAAGGGGAGCCCAAATGGTGGAAGATTTCTGAACTTAGCCAGATAGATATGCAGGATGACATACGTGAACGTTTGCCCCTGTACTGGCGGAAAGGATCTTTTGAGCGGATTCGTTACTGGAATGAGGACAAACACTGTATTGGGGAAACCAAGACGTTTTTGTATGATTGACTTTAGAGAATAAGGAGAATTTATGGACTGGTTACGATCGCAGCCTGTGGTTATGCAGGCATTCTTGGCAGGGCTTTTTACATGGGGATGTACTATTGTGGGCTCGGCTGTTGTATTTTTCTTTAAACAAGTCAGTCGCAAGCTGCTGGATATTATGATGGGCTTTGCGGCAGGCGTTATGATTGCGGCTTCCTTTTGGTCACTTCTGGCACCGTCGATTGAGTATGCGCAGAGTTCTTATGGCAAGCTATCCTGGTTGCCGGCAGCGATTGGTTTTTTAGTAGGAGGTTTTTTCCTGCGGCTGATTGATGCGGTGGTGCCTCACTTGCACTTGAGCAAAGACATTTCGGAGGCAGAGAGTGTTCCGGAGCATAGCCGAAAGAAGCTGTCCAAGACGGCTCTACTCTTCTTAGCCATTACCATTCACAATTCCCAGAAGGTTTGGCAGTCGGAGTAGCCTTTGGTGCTTTGGCCGCTAATCCTAGTCCGGAGGCCTTTATCGGCGCGATTGGCCTAGCTTTGGGAATTGGCCTGCAAAATGTTCCAGAAGGAGCGGCTCTGTCCATTCCGATTCGGACGGACGGAAAGTCGAGGCTTAAAGCCTTTTACTGGGGTTCCATGTCCGCGATAGTGGAGCCTGTCGGAGCTGTGCTGGGATCTGTAGCTGTCATGGCCATGACGGCTATTCTACCCTATGCCTTATCCTTTGCGGCGGGAGCTATGATTTTCGTGGTGGTAGAGGAGCTGATACCGGATTCGCAGACCAATGGCAATACTGATGTGGCGACTTTAGGTCTCATGGTGGGATTCGTTCTCATGATGGTCTTGGATGTAGCTTTGGGTTGATATCGACTTAGAATCAAATAGCGGAAGAAAGCGGAATTTCCGCTCTTTTTCTTTTATTTAAGGGTAGTGAAAAGGATGACATCCGCTTTCAAAAATGGTAGAATAAGGAGAATACATTAAGAGAGGAAACTCATATGAAAGGTATTATTCTTGCAGGTGGTTCTGGTACACGTTTGTATCCATTGACCCGCGCTGCGTCAAAACAGCTCATGCCGGTTTATGACAAACCCATGATTTATTATCCGCTGTCAACTCTTATGCTGGCTGGTATCAAGGACATCTTGATTATCTCTACTCCGACAGATCTGCCTCGTTTTGAGGATCTGCTGGGTGATGGCTCAGAGTTTGGTATCAAGCTCTCTTATGCAGAGCAGCCAAGTCCAGACGGGCTGGCACAAGCCTTTATCATTGGGGCTGATTTTATTGGAGATGATCGCGTGGCGCTGATTCTTGGGGATAATATCTACCATGGACCAGGTCTAAGTAAGATGCTCCAAAATGCTGCAGCTAAGGAAAAAGGAGCAACTGTTTTTGGCTATCATGTCAAGGATCCAGAACGCTTTGGTGTTGTAGAATTTGATGAAAATATGAATGCTATCTCCATCGAAGAAAAACCGGAACAACCGCGCTCTAACTATGCAGTAACAGGACTCTATTTTTACGATAACGATGTTGTCGAAATTGCCAAGAACATTAAACCAAGTCCTCGCGGTGAATTGGAAATCACAGATGTCAACAAGGCTTACTTGGAACGTGGTGCTTTGTCTGTGGAGCTTATGGGGCGTGGTTTTGCTTGGTTGGATACAGGTACCCACGAAAGTCTCTTAGAAGCCGCTCAATATATTGAAACAGTTCAGCGTATGCAGAACGTTCAAGTGGCAAATCTGGAAGAAATTGCCTATCGTATGGGCTATATCACTAAAGAGCAAGTGCATGAATTGGCGCAGCCATTGAAAAAGAATGAATATGGCCACTATCTCTTGCGCTTGATTGGAGAAGAATAAGAAGATGACGGAACAATTTTTTGATAAGGAATTAGCAGCGCGTGAGGTTCCCGGAATTCCTGGAATGTTGGAGTTTGATATCCCTGTTCGTGGGGACAACCGAGGCTGGTTTAAGGAGAATTTCCAAAAGGAAAAAATGCTGCCGTTAGGCTTTCCTGAAAGCTTTTTTGCAGAAGGAAAATTGCAAAATAATGTCAGCTTTTCTCGTAAAAATGTCCTGCGTGGCCTTCATGCTGAGCCTTGGGACAAGTATATCTCTGTTGCCGATGACGGCAAGGTGCTGGGAACTTGGGTTGATCTGCGTGAAGGTGAGACCTTTGGTAATACCTACCAGACAGTAATTGATGCCAGCAAGGGGATTTTTGTGCCACGTGGTGTCGCCAACGGCTTCCAAGTTCTTTCTGACACAGTTTCCTATAGCTATCTGGTCAATGACTATTGGGCTTTGGAACTCAAACCTAAGTATGCCTTTGTCAACTATGCAGACCCAGCTTTAGGCATCCAGTGGGAAAACCTAGAAGCAGCAGAAGTCTCAGAAGCAGACAAGAACCATCCACTACTTAAGGATGTCAAACCTCTAAGAAAAGAAGATTTGTAAAAAAGAATTCTTTTCTGACGCATTAATTTATATTGAAATATATGATTTAGCTCAGCTCCTATCCGAGCGAAGCGAGTGGAAGAAATGATTGCCGCTGTGGTGTAAGTCATGTAACAAATTGTTTAGTTTGTTATATGACAGGGGATTTTTGAGACATTAGGCTCAAAAATAAGCAATGAAACCGAAGGTTTGCTTGCGTCCCCACCACTTAAGGCAATTATAAAAAAGTTAAGGAATAAAAATGACTGAATACAAAAAAATTATCGTGACAGGTGGAGCTGGTTTTATCGGTTCTAACTTTGTCCACTATGTTTACAATAACTTTCCAGATGTCCATGTGACAGTGCTGGACAAGCTGACTTACGCAGGTAATCGTGCCAATATTGAAGAAATTTTAGGCGACCGCGTTGAGTTGGTTGTTGGAGATATTGCTGATGCGGCCTTGGTAGACAAGCTGGCGGCTGAAGCAGATGCTATCGTTCACTATGCGGCAGAAAGCCACAATGATAACTCGCTCAATGATCCGAGTCCATTCATTCACACCAACTTCATCGGGACTTACACACTTTTGGAAGCAGCTCGTAAATACGACATTCGTTTCCACCATGTCTCAACTGATGAAGTCTATGGTGACTTGCCTCTGCGTGAAGATTTACCAGGTCATGGAGAAGGTCCAGGTGAGAAATTTACGGCTGAAACCAAGTACAATCCAAGCTCACCTTACTCATCAACCAAGGCGGCTTCAGACTTGATCGTTAAAGCTTGGGTACGCTCGTTTGGTGTGAAAGCGACTATTTCTAACTGTTCAAACAACTATGGTCCTTACCAGCATATCGAGAAGTTCATCCCGCGCCAAATCACCAATATCTTGAGTGGTATCAAGCCAAAACTCTACGGTGAAGGTAAAAACGTCCGTGACTGGATTCATACGAATGACCATTCATCAGGCGTCTGGACAATTCTGACCAAGGGACAAATCGGCGAAACTTACTTGATTGGTGCTGATGGTGAGAAGAAATAATAAGGAAGTGCTGGAGCTGATTCTCAAGGAAATGGGACAGCCAGCTGATGCTTATGACCATGTGACAGACCGTGCCGGCCACGACCTCCGCTATGCCATTGATGCCAGCAAGCTTCGCGATGAGCTAGGATGGAAGCCAGAGTTTACCAACTTTGAAGCAGGTCTCAAAGAGACTATCAAGTGGTACACGGACAACCAAGACTGGTGGAAATCAGAAAAAGAAGCAGTTGAAGCCAACTATGCTAAGACTCAGGAAGTGATTAAGTAAGAATAGGCTATCTATGATGAGCCTTGTAAAACTAGCGCTATGAGATTGAGAGGCTGGGATTATCTGTTCCAGCCTTTTCTCACAGGATTGTTAGCTTTTTAATATGTTTGTTACAGAAAATTATGCAAAAATAGTGTAAAATAAGATAAATCCTTTCTGTGTTTTTAGCTAAAGGGATTTTCTCAAATTAAAGGAATACAAACATGAAAATGGTAAAAAGAGTAGTGGGAATTGGTTTGGTGCTGTTGCTTGCAGCAGTCCTGTTTCTGGTTCCTGCATCTGTTAATCAAAGTGAACAATTAAAGAATGTTCAAGGCAGTGCTTCCTGGATGAGTATTATTGAGCCAGCTTTGAGCAATGCCAATGTGACGGCTCAGGGAGTCAGCACGGAAGTTTCTCTCAATAGCGTCCAGCTTAATCAGGTGCTCAAGTCTTTTCTGGCTGACTCTGAGAATCAGGAGCTGCTGAACAGTGTTTACAGTATTGAAGGCAATAAGCTGCGCATCCAGTATCCAGTCAAGCTGCTCTTCATTGACAGTAAGCTGGACCTAGAGGTGGATGTGACGGTGAGAGATAATGTCTTGCACATCGCAATCGATAATGCCAAGCTGGGCTCCCTTCCTATCCCTAAATCTTGGGTGACAGGCATGCTGAAGCAACAAATGCAGGCTTCTAATTCATCTATCACGACGGAGGGAGATAGTTTTCTTCTAGCTCTGCCACAGAGTCAATACAGCATTAATAAAATCAGCTTCCAGAATGGAGCTGCTAAAATCCAGTTCAGCATGGGTTATGGAATCTAAAAAAGAAAACTTCATTTGAGGAAGAAGTCTTCCGAATCAAATGGAGTTTTTATACTATTATTTGAGAAATGTCATTGTGAGGGAGAAAAGATGCCCATTCCTAATATCCAGCAAGAGGAGCTGATTATTATTGATGACAAGCTGCGTTTGCGGGCCTATGATGGTCAGTTTGAGCCGGCCTTGGACTGGTACCAAGAACCGGAGCTGATTTATATGATTGATGGCAGTAGAGAACCTTATTCGCCGGAGCGAGTTCAAAGAATGTATGAATATCTTGCTAGGCAAGGTGAAGTGTATTTTATTGAGGTTTGGGAGACGGAGCATTGGCTACTCATTGGAGATGTGACCTTTTGGCAAGATGATTTGCCCATTGTCATTGGAAAAGCGGACTACCGCGGGAAAGGAATTGGCAAGAAAGTTCTTTCTGCTTTGATACAGCGCGCACGCAATCTAGGCTATAAGAAACTAACAGTTCAAGAAATTTATGATTTCAATCAGCCCTCTTGCAGTCTATTTGAGTCGCTTGGTTTCTATCCAACTCATGCTAGGGAGAGAGGTAGGTACTATACACTTGATTTGACCTTGCCCATAGCGCAGATCCAGCCCAGTCAGTTCTACCTTTCACGGGAAAAGCTGGACAGGATTAGCATTGATTTTGAACAACAAGAACTTGAAGCTTTACCTGTCAAGCGCATGGATGGAAAAGTTTTCTTTACTGATGGACATAGCAGAGCTTTTAAGGCTTATCAGGCTGGCCTCTCTCATATTCCCATCTATTATGATAGGGACGAGCTTAACTGGGACTTTTATCAATACTGTGTTCAAGCTTGTCAAGAAAGAGGCATATTCTCTATAGCTGATTTACAGAACCGCATCTTGTCCAAGGAAGACTATCAGACCAAATGGCTTGATTGGTGTAAGAGAGAAGCTAGAAAATTTGATAAGAGCTGATATCACGAAGCTCTTGTGTTATAATAGATAGAGGGAATCAATATATTAAGTCAGAGGTGAGATGATGCTTTATGAATTTTGTGCGGAAAATGTAACCTTATTAGAAAAGGCTATGAAGGCTGGAGCGCAACGGATTGAGCTCTGTGATAACCTGGCTGTCGGTGGTACGACGCCCAGCTATGGCGTAATTCAAGCAGCAGTTGACTTGGCCAAGCTTTATGGTGCGACTGTGATGACCATGATTCGGCCTCGGGGCGGTGATTTTGTTTACACTGACCTTGAGATTGAAATTATGCTGGCTGATATCCAAAAAGCCAAGGAAGCTGGCAGTCAGGGAGTTGTTTTTGGTGTCTTGACGGAAAAGAACGAAATAGATGTTCCGAAGATGCAGCGGCTGCTAGAGGCTTGCAAGGGGCTGGAAGTAGTCTTTCACATGGCTTTTGATGCGATACCAGCTGAATACCAGTTTGGCGAAATGGACTGGCTGATTGAGAATGGTGTCCAGCGAATTTTGACCCACGGAGGTCCTGCTAATGAGCCGATTGAGGAGCATTTTGCTTGGCTGGACGAATTAATCGAGCATGCTGCTGATCGGATTGATATCATGCCGGGCGGTGGCATTCATTTGGGCAATCGTCAGGAAGTTATAGATAGTCTGGCAGTAGACCAGCTGCATGGAACTAAAATTGTGTTTTAAGGAGGGGGAAGCTGCGCTAGCAGCGGCTAAATAGATGTTGGAACTATTTGAAAAATACAAGGCTAATCCTGACAAGCTTCAGGCTTACGGTTTTAAGGAGTCTGATGGAGTCTACCATTTCTCGCAGAAGATTATGAAGGGTGACTTTCGCTTGGAAATAACTATCAGAGATGGGAAGCTGGACTATCAGGTTTTTGACTGTGATACTGATGACGCCTATCTGCAGGTCAAGATGGAGCAAGTGACGGGTGAGTTTGTCGGTCAGGTTCGTGAAGCTTGTCAGGCAGCACTATTAGCTATCCGTCAGCACTGTTTTGACGAGATTGGCTTTCTCTATGAGCAGAGTAAGCGACTGTGGGATCATGCAGCTGAGGTCTATCAGGGTCAGATAGAGTACCTCTGGGAGAAGTCTTCCAGAAAGAGCTCGACTAAAGCAGGGGTTTTCCGCCACCAGGACAGTAAAAAATGGTATGGGGCTTTTTTGACCACAGACTGGTCTAAGTTTGAAGCAGAGCGAAGCGGCGCTATTGAGGTCCTGAATGTTAAGAATGACCATGTGGCAGAGCTGATTCAGAAAAAGGGGATTTACCCGGCCTTTCACATGAATAAGAAATATTGGCTCAGTCTGCCCTTGGATGATAGCCTGAGCGATCAGGAAATCTTTGATTTACTGGCTGTTAGTTACCAGCTGACCAGTAAAAAATAGAATCGAAGCACAGCGCTCCAATCCGCTGTGTTTCATTTTTCCTCAAAAAACAGTATAATAAAAAGACTAGTAAGAATAGGAGAAATTATGAACCTCATTAGAAAATTAGCCTGGTTTTTTAAGTTGGAAAAGCGGCGCTATATCATCGGTATCCTGGCCTTGTCCTTGGTCAGTGTCTTCAATCTGATACCGCCCAGAGTCATCGGTCAGGTTATTGACCGAATTGCTAGCAAACATCTGACTTCTCAAGAGCTGCTTTTTAATTTGCTGTTGCTGATTGCTTCAGCTTTTATCATGTACGGCCTTCGTTATGTCTGGCGCCTTTATATCTTAGGGACGTCCAATAATCTGGGACGGATTCTGCGCTCTCGATTGTTTGAGCACTTTACTCAAATGTCTCCCTCTTTTTATCAGAAATATCGAACAGGGGACTTGATGGCTCATGCGACCAATGATATCAATGCGGTTGTCAGTCTGGCTGGTGGCGGAGTCATGTCAGCTGTGGATGCTTCTATTACAGCCTTGGTGACCCTGCTGACTATGTTTTTCATTTTGGACTGGCGACTGACTTTGATTGCCATTGTGCCCATGCCTTTCTTGTCCTGGGGAACAGGTTTGATTGGTCGTAAAAATCATGAAAGTTTTAAGGCTGCTCAAGAGGCTTTTTCGGATTTGAACAATAAAGTTCAGGAGAGTGTTTCAGGGATTCGAGTGACCAAATCCTTTGGCTATCAGGAAGCTGAGACTCAGTCTTTTGCCAAGACAAATCAGGAAGTCTACGAAAAAAACGTTTTAGCTGCCAAGTACGATTCTCTTTTTGACCCCTTGGTTTTGCTTTTTATCGGCCTTTCTTATGTTTTGACCTTGATTTTCGGTGGAATTTTTATCTCTCAAGGGCAGTTTACCATAGGAGAGTTGGTTACTTTTATCACTTATCTGGATATGCTGGTTTGGCCGTTGCAGGCTACAGGCTATCTTTTTAACATCGGCCAGCGAGGGGCTGTTTCCTATGAACGGATTGAGAAACTGCTGGCTCAGGAGTCAGATGTCAAGGAAGCTGAACAACCCCTTTCTCATGCGGAAAATGGTCGATTGGACTATGACATTCAGAAGTTTGCTTATGCAGAGGAGACTAGTTTATCGGATATTCATTTTTCTATTGAGCAGGGACAGACACTAGGAATTGTCGGACAGACGGGCTCAGGGAAGACCACTCTTCTGCGCTTGCTGCTGCGGGAGCAGGATATTCAGGAGGGGGCTATCTATCTGAATGGCCATGATATTCGGGAGTACCGCCTCAAAGACTTGCGCCGTCTTATCGGCTATGTACCACAGGAACAGATGCTCTTTGCCCTGTCCATTCGGGACAATATCCGCTTTGCTAATCCCCAGCTGACAGATAGCCAGGTTCTAGCTGCTGCTCAACTATGCGGTGTTTATGAGGATATTCAGGCTATGCCAGAGGGGCTGGATACGGTTGTTGGTGAGCGGGGCTTGTCTCTGTCTGGTGGGCAGAAACAGCGCTTGGCGATGAGTCGGGCTATTATTACCAATCCTGAAATTCTGATTTTGGATGATTCCCTGTCGGCTGTTGATGCCAAGACGGAGCATCTGATTTTAGAAAATCTAAAGTCAGAGCGTGCTGGCAAGACAACCATCATCACTGCTCATCGTCTGTCGGCCTTGGTGCATGCAGACTTGATTTTGGTTATGGAAGAGGGTCGAATCAAGGAGCGGGGCACTCACCAAGAGCTATTGGAGCAAAAGGGCTGGTATGCTCAGACATACCATAATCAGCAGCTGGCAGAAAGCTTGAAGGAGGAAGATTAACATGAAAAAGAAAGCAACTTTTCATCGCCTCCTTGGCTATATGTGGCGCTACAGGATAGTGAGCATCATGGCCTTGACCTTCATCCTGCTGACAACTCTGGTCACAACAGCATTGCCGCTTCTGGCCAGCTATTTTATTGATCAGTTTATCGGCCGCAATCAAGCCTGGGCTGGCCTGCCTTTGCTGCCTCTTTACTATGGTCTTTTCCTCTTGCGGGTACTTTTTACCTTCTTGGGAAAGTATTTCTTTGCGCGTGTGGCTCAAAGTGTGGTTCGGGACTTGCGACAGGAAAGCTTGCCAATATCCAGCGTCTGCAAATGGCTTATTTTGATAAAACGCCTGCAGGTGCTATCGTTTCCCGCCTGACCAATGATACTCAGGCAGTAGCAGATATGTTCAGTGAGATTTTTTCTAATTTTTTGAGCTCTTTGCTGATTTTAGTTGTTACTTTGAGCGCTATGTTTGCCCTCAACTGGCAATTGACCCTGATGATCGCTCTTTTTTTGCCTCTGATGGCAGCATCTATCTTGCTCTATCAGCATTTATCCAATCGTCAGCTCAAGCAGGTCCGCAATAAGCTCAGCGATTTGAATGTCAAGCTATCCGAGAGCATTGAAGGAATGCGGATTATTCAGGCATTTGGGCAAGAGAAGCGCTTGCTGCGGGAATTTGAAGAAATTAACGGTCAGCATTTAGGTTTTACTAATCGTTATCTCAATATCAACAGTCTCTTTTTGAGACCGGCCATGTCCCTGCTGAAAATCTTGGCTTATGGAGTGATTCTGACTTACTTTGGCTTGACTTGGCAAGTGGCGGGTATTACGGCTGGTATTATGTATGCCTTTATCCAGTATGTTAATCAGCTTTTTAATCCTTTGATTGATGTTATGCAGAATTACTCCGTTTTACAGACATCTATGGTTGCTGCGGAACGGGTTTTTGAAATCATGGATCGCACAGACTATGAGCCTGAGCAGGCTAATCAAGACCTGCAAATCCAAGATGGCAGTATCGAATTCAAGCATGTTTCCTTTTCTTATGATGGGAAGCGTGATGTTCTGCGGGATATCTCCTTTTCTGTCAAAAAAGGCCAGACCATTGCCTTTGTCGGCTCGACTGGCTCTGGCAAGTCCTCTATTATCAATCTCTTCCTGCGTTTTTATGAGTTTGAGCGGGGGCAGATTTTGATTGATGGCCGTGACATTAAAGACTTTAGTCAGGAGGAGTTGCGGCGAAAGATTGGTCTTGTTTTGCAGGATCCCTTCCTTTATCACGGTACCGTTGCTTCCAATATCAAGCTTTACCAAGAGCAGCTGACGCGTGAAGAGATTATAGAAGCGGCTAAGTTTGTAGATGCTCATGGCTTTATCAGTCAGCTCCCTCAAGGCTATGACGCCCCTGTTACTGAGCGGGGAGCGACTTTTTCCAGCGGTCAGCGGCAGCTTCTAGCCTTTGCCAGAACCATCGCTACTAAGCCTAAAATCTTGATTTTGGATGAGGCGACAGCCAATATTGATTCGGAAACAGAAGAGTTGATTCAAGCTTCACTGAGGAAAATGCGGCGGGGACGGACAACCATTGCCATTGCCCACCGTCTGTCTACCATTCAGGATGCCGATTGCATTTATGTTTTAGACAAGGGCCGCATTATCGAATCCGGCAGCCACGAAGAATTGCTAGCTCAAGATGGAACCTATAAGAAAATGTACCAACTGCAGGCTGGGATGATGGAGTCTTGAAAAGTCTGATTATAAATGAAAGGTGTAGAATTCATTTGGAATTCTACACCTATTTTAAATAGTCTTTTAATTTCTCTACATTTTTTTCTAAGTTATCGTAAGACAGCTTGGCATACTGGTAAGGGCAGCTAGAAAGGTAGCTCTGTTCAAAGAAGTCAAGCGGCAGGCTGCTGTGTTTGAGAGCACTGACGGAAGAAAGTGACCTCAAGTCTAACAGAATGCCGTCCTTGGTCAGATAGCTGGCTAGTGGCAGCTGAGCTTGCTCCAGTAGTATTTGGGCTTTTCTTGCTTCCTCTTCTTGAAGCTGCAGCAGCGCCAGCCTATTTTTTTCAAACATGAGACTGTCGATGTAAAGCGATAGGGCCTTTTGCATGATGAGGTTGCTGTCGTAGTCCACGGCGCTTTTGTAAGCGATGAAGGTCTTTTGAATCTGGGGTGGAAGGAGCAGAGCAGTAATCCTTAGGGCTGGGAAAAGGCTGGTAGAAAAGGACTTGATATAGATGACGCGCTGGCTATTGTCTAGATAATGAAAGGTTAACTCCCGCCGGCTATCAAAGTCTGATAGGTAGTCATCCTCTACAATATAGACATCATAGAGCTGGGCTAGCCGAAGAATCTCTTCCTTGTCCTGCCGAGTGTATGAGTGGCCCAAGGGATAGTGAAAACGCGGAATAGTGTAGAAAAACTTGATCTTTCCGCTTTGAAAAATCCTCTCAAGTTCTTGCAGATTAATCCCTTGCGGTGTCCTTTCAATGGTTTCATAAGGAAGTTTTTGCGCTAGCAGAAGATCATTAATCCGATGGTAAGTCGGCTGCTCCACCAAGATACGCTCTTTTTGATTGGGAAATTCAATCTGTGAAAGGATATAGAGGGCCTGCTGGGTGCCGGAAGTCAGTACCAGCTGATCCCTAGAAGCATAGACAGCAGAGTCTAACATTAGCTTTTGCACAGAGCGGCGCAGATCCTCCAGTCCTTCCTGCTGAGGGTAGTAGTTAAAGAGATAATTTTCCCGGCCAATCAGAGTTTCATTCACACAGAGTCGGAAATCTTCGTAGGCTTGGTGGCGGTCATCCCTCACAGGCAGCTCCAAATCCTGCTTTTCCTCCTGAGCATTTTCCAGTACATAGTAGCCGCTTTTGGGAACGGCATAGATGTACTTCTGATACTTGAGCTCAATCAGAGCCTTTTGCGCAGTATCCTTACTGCAGTGATAATGCTCTGCCAGCTTGCGGACAGAAGGGATTTTCTGACCAGTAGCCAATTTTCCCTCTTTAATATCCTTAGTAATCTTATCGACGATGCGTTGGTATTTTGCCTTGGTCATAAAACTGTCCCCACACAGATTTGATTTTTTCATATTGTAACTCATTTTCAGATATTTTACAATAGAGAACAAGTAGGAGGAGTCATGAAAACAAAAACAGTCATTCTGGCCACAGATATTTCTGGCTTAGGTAAGGTTGCCGCAACAGCTGCCCTGCCGCTTTTTGCAATTTGCCAGCTAGAAGTCGCCCTGTTGCCAACCATGATTTTGTCGTCTCATACAGGCGGTTTTTCAAACATCTATATCGATGACTACACGCATGGGATGCTTGCTTTTTTGAAACAATGGCAGAGCTTGGAGTTCGACTTTTCAGCACTGATAACAGGATATTTGAAGTCTGATATTCAGGTGGAAAATTTGCTGCGCTTTAAAGAGGAAAAAAGCTTGCCCCTTATCGTGGATCCTATCATGGGGGACAAGGGAACTTTTTATCAGGGATTTTCAGATGCCCATCTAGACCATATGCGTCGCCTCTGCCAGCATGCTGATTTGGTTCTGCCCAATTTGACGGAAGCCTGTTTGTTATTGGAAGAACCCTACGAAGCGAGTTTATCAGAAGATAGATGGGAGGACTACTGCAAGCGTTTGGCTGAGTTAGGACCGAGCAAGGTCTTGCTAACTGGCTTGCCCATGAAAGAGAATCAGATTGGTGTGGCCTATTTTGATGCGGGAACAGAAGAGTTTAACCTCTTTTCCAGTCCATCTCTGCCCCAGCAATTTTTTGGAACAGGTGATATATTGACGACACTTGTAGCTGCAGCTTTTGTTCAGGGGATCGACATCAAGCAAGCCCTGCCTGTGATTTTGAAGTTTATTGAAAAGAGCTTGGTACTTAGCTTTAAAGAGCAAATAGATCCAAAGAAGGGCGTTTTTTACCAGCCCTATCTAGGAGAGCTTTTTGCTGATTTTTCAAGCCTTAATGGAGGAAAAAAAGATGAAGAAACAAACACTTGATTTGCAAACCTTAACCATGATTAGTTTATTTGCTGCTTTGATTTTTCTGAGCATTCAGTTTTTTAAAATTCCTGTCGGAGCTCAGTTTATTCACTTTGGAAATGCACTGGTGGTAGTGGGCTGTCTGATTTTTGGCAGTAAACTCGGTTTTTTAGCGGCTGCCATCGGACTGGGAATATTTGACTTGTTAAATGGTTATGCAGCGGAAATCCCAGTCATCTTGTTAGAAGCACTTGCGGTGGCCGTGGTGATTCATTTTCTGTATGAAGGACTCTTTCAGAGAAAGGATAAACTAAGAAATATTCTTGTGACAACAGTAGCCGCAGCTTTGGTGAAGATTGTGCTCAATATCCTCAAGTACACTCTGACAGGAACACTGTTTGGCGGGAGTAGTTTACCAGCAGCCTTTTTGCTGGCAGTAGCTAAGATTACTGGTACATTTGGCTCCAGTCTAGCGACAGTCATCGCCGTCCCAATCTTATATCCAATCTTTCAGCAAGTCAGAAAAGCTCACAAGCACAGAGGGCCACTGAAAAGCAAGGATAAATCAATAAATAGCATAAAAAAAGAAACCGTCTGAGATCCTCAGACGGTTTTTGTATTTGTCTTACATAAAGTATACGATAGCCAGATACTGCAGAGCAGAGGCTGCTAGAATGAAAAGGTGCCAAATCATGTGGAAGTAGGGCTTCTTTTGAGCATAGAAGCCGGCTCCTACAGTATAGCAGAGGCCTCCAGCAAGCATGAGCCCCCAGAATACAGGTCCGGTTTGACCGATAATCTGTGGAATGATAAAGACCACCAGCCAGCCCATAATCAAATAGAGTGCTAAGCTGAATTTTTCATTGACCTTCTTAGCGAAAATCTTATAGAGAATGCCAAAGATGGTCGTGCCCCACTGGATAGCAATGATGAGATAGCCAAACCAGTTATTCATCAGTGACAGCACGACAGGCGTGTAGCTGCCAGCGATGGCGATGTAAATCATAGAGTGGTCGATAATGCGCAAGATATACTTGTGGGTTGAGCCATAGGACATGGAATGGTAGACAGTTGAAGAGAGGAACATGAGAAAGAGGCTGATGACAAAGATAGAAGTTCCGACAGCAGCCACCAAGCCGTGCTCTTCATAGCTATAAATGGCTGAGATAGGCAGCAGAATCAGCATTAGAACAGCCCCTACCGCATGGGTAACAGCGTTTGCAATTTCCTCTCCGAAGGATAGTTTTTTACTGAGTTTAAGCGCGTAGTTCAAGATTTTCTTCCTCCTCACTTGGTACTTGGATTAGGGATAAGGTCTTTTGATAGAGTTTGACCGTCTGGCAGGCTGTGGAAATGATGGGTGCCACCTCTAGCTTGCTGCCGTTCATATAGTCTACAAAGTCGTCATAGAGTTCTCGCGAATCTGCTTCCTTATGTAGCATATTTAAAGTGGCAGAAATTTCCTGGATAGAAAAGACTGTCTTTAAGGTCGTAATGGCAATCAAGCGGGCTACTTGGCGGCGTTGATATTTTTTCTTGACTGGCTTGGCAATATAGCCGTGCTTGACATAGTTGTTAATCATAGAAGCGGTTAGTCCCTTGTCAGCAGCTGAAAAGGAAGAGCCACAGACATTGTTTACATAGAGCAGAACCTGATCCAAATATAGATCCAGGTCTGGTATTTCGTCCCACTTGGGAAAAACTTGTTGAGGGTTCAAATCTTTATCACTTTCTTATCTAGTCTTTATAACTAGATGATAACATCTCTGTAAATCAATGTCAAGCAAAAAATAGAATGTCCCATTGAAATTTGATATAATTTTAAAAAGAAGAAAGGGAGGTCTCAGATGAAAAAACAAACAATCTTTGATATGACAGCCTTCCTAGGCAGTATGATTTTTTGGTCTTGGATCTATATGCGCTTTTTTTATACCTACGTAGCCGTCGTCTTTTACAAGAATCAGCCAGAGTGGAACCTGCTGATACCAGCTTCTATCGTTCTGACTCTGACAGCTATTAGCTCGCTTTTTATTCGCGGCCTCTATAGTCGGCACATTCCTCGTTGGCTGGTGCTAGCTAGTTACACCCTTTATTTTTATCATTTTTGTTTTATGCTCTTTTTTGAAAAAAATATCGGTAGACAGGGCTTCAGTCTAGACCTGCAGTCTTTTACCTATAATTGGATTTATGGAGATAAGCTGGTACCCACTATGAATATCATTATGTTCATTCCGCTGGGCTTTCTCTGCAAGCTATCATGGAAACATGTGGCTTATTTTACCTTGGCTATCAGTCTGGTTGAGGGGAGCCAATATCTCTTTCATCTTGGCATTTTTGACTTGGGTGATATCTTGACCAATCTGCTAGGCTTCATCATTGGCAGCTATCTACTAGAGACAGCCTTAGGTAAATGGGTTGTCCGACACATTCACTAAATGAAAGAAGGAAACTATGAAAATTCTTATCCCAACTGCTAAAGAGTTGAATCTAACTGCGCCATCCGCAATCCCGAATCCACCTTCAGCACAAACTAAAGCTGTGTTGGATGAGTTGGTAACCATGTCAGTAGCTGACTTGGCATCTTTTTATAAAATTTCCCCAGAAAGAGCGGAGATAGAGTGGCAAGCCATTCAGGCTTTGCAAGAAGGAACTGCGCTGCATGCACCAGCCCTTTATCTTTTTGACGGCCTCATGTACCGCCATATCAGGAGGCAGGACTATACCAAGGAGGAAAGTCAGTATATCGAGAAGCATCTTGCCATCACATCAGCACTTTACGGAGTCATCCCAGCCCTGGAGCCCATAGCGCCTCATCGCTTGGACTTTATGATGCCACTCAAGTTAGATGGGAAGAGTCTCAAGGCATTTTGGAAAGAAGCTTATGACCAGGCTCTGGCAGAAGATGAGGTGATTTTCTCCCTCCTGTCCAGCGAGTTTGAAACGGTCTTTTCCAAGGAAATCCGTCAGCGCATGATAGGCTTCAAGTTTCTGGAAGACCGAGACGGCAAGCTGAAAGTCCATTCGACCATTTCTAAAAAAGCACGTGGCGAGTTTTTAACAACTCTAATAACTAGCCAAGTGACAGAAGTCGAACAGATGAAAAAATTAGCCTTTGCAGGCTTCACCTACCGACCTGACCTGTCCAGTGACCAAGAGTTGGTTTATGTCAAGGAAGTGTGAAAAGGGAGAATCGGTTTTTGTAATATCTACGTAATATTTTTTTGTGATAAAAATTGTTATAAAAACAAATGAAGTTTCTAAGGAGTTTTTAGAACTATGGGAAAAAAATCAAGTCAGATACTATTTCCGCTCAGAATGCTATCAGTGAATTGGTTGGGGTAGATACAAGTGATAAGCAAAATCAGCAGGTAGAGTTTAGCTATACTACAGAGATTGCTGGGATGGAAGCAGGCCGTCAGGCATGCAATCAAATGCTGCAGGCTGTCAGTGACTTTAGCGCAGCTGTCCTGGCTCAGGCTAATAAATTTCCTGATATAGCTTATAAAATTGAAAAGCGTGATGTAGAACAGGCGCAACGTTGGAGCAACTGATGATAAAAAGATAAAAAAATCAAGAAAAAAACGTGAGCAATTACATAAGCAAATCATTCAGCTTGAGAATCAAGAAGAAGATCTTTTTAGTTCTCAAAAAGACGTTATGAAGAGAAGGTAATGGATTTTTCGTACAGATATTTGGACGATGAATGCCCAAATAGAAAATTTGATAGATCCCGTATCAGAGACTAGTTCTACCAATCGTAAAATATGGGAAGAAAACCAAGCCTTGCAGCAAACAATTGACAGCTATGTAGAGCAGGAGTTGGACAATGTTTCTAAACAAACAAGGAAAGTTCAGCAAAAATTAGATGAAAATCGAGAAAAATTAACGAAAGAAAGGAACTCTTTACCATGGGAGTAAAGTACAGTGCGTCAGAGTCTTCACAGCTGATGGAGGCTATGTCTAGTAATATTCAAGTGGCCAATGAGGTGACAGACCGATTGTCTCAGGGATGTGACCACCTAATAGCTACCCTAGACTCAGGAGAACTCATGGGAGCTGCCTATACAGCAGGGAAAAGGCCTCTTTTCAGAGATTATCGTTCCTGCCATTAAGAAGCTACAGGTTGCAGTGGACGACATTCAAACGGAGTTAAATTCATACAGAGCTGCAGATGCTCAGGTAGCTGAGTACGGAAACCTTGACCTGGATCAGCTGAAGAAGACAAAAGAATTGAGAGAGCAGCAGCTAGCATCTGTCAAAAAGGCTATTGAAGCAAAAGAATCATTCTTAGAGCGCATGAAGTCTATTGCTACATTTAATATCGTTTCTCACATGCAGTCTCTGGTGATTCTTTCTAGTGCAGAGTCGCAAATTGAATCACAAATCAAAGAATTGGAAGAGAAGATTGAAAAGCTGGAATTCTTTGTCGCTCAGGTTTCTCAATATTTCAGCGATAGTCTAGAAGTTCTTCGTCTAGCTATCCAAGGAGCCAGCCAGCTAAGCCAAGTCCTAGTAGACAGCAACGGTAATCACTATGTTGATGGTGTGGACATGAGCTGGGTCAAGAAGATGAAAGAGCAGAAGATTGAGAGCATAAAATATGATTCTTCTAAGAATGCTAAGTATTTGGCCAAAGAATATGGAAATACTTTGAACAAGCTAGAAACAGCTAAGGATCCTATTGAAAAGAAGTCAATAGTAGAAGAATTTTTAAATAAGAATTTTCCAGATCTAGATAAGGAGTCTCGGGATAACCTAATCAGTGAAATAGTAGAAGGAATTGATAAACAGTTAGCTAACAATCCAACTGTGGTCAAAAATTTACAGAAAGCTGGTCTTACATGGGAAATGATTAAACAACTTAAGGCCTATTCACTTGGTCTAGATAGTCCAAATGTAGGCATTGGGTCAAATTTTGTGACGACCACAACTGAAGTTGTTGAGACTGCAAGTGGACCTGAACTACAAACTAATTCCACTATCTTTGGTGGATTGCTTTCTAGAGGCGTTAACGCTGCTTTAGTTGCTTGGGACTATCAAAGTCAGATTGATGATGGAGCTGATATTGAAGATGCGACTCTTAAGACGGCGGGGCACTTCGGAATAGGAATTGTAGGTGCGAAAGTAGGCGCAAGCATAGGGACGATTTTTGGCCCTCCCGGTTCAATAGCTGGTGCAGGTGTTGGATTTATCGCAGGTACAGTATTCAGCTGGGCGGGAAATCAATTATTCGATGGATTTTATGATCATTATGCAGAGCCTGTTGTCGAAAATGTAAAAAATTATTTACTGGACGATGAAAAGGGGAACCCAGGTACTGAAAGTTATTTGAATAATATGGGACTTTAATAATATAATGATTGCAAAATTTAATTTATTGTCAAATTATAAAAATAGAAAATAGGATATAAAATGATGAATATTTAACCTATCTCTTAACC